>Ga0307408_100000111_pt1 | contig 90575 bp, 87 predicted proteins | sample 322Cmetagenome_FD_202116 | JGI IMG/M metagenome (GOLD analysis project Ga0307408, IMG submission 202116) | Maize rhizosphere microbial communities from greenhouse at UC Davis, California, United States - 322HYB-C-3 | ecosystem: Host-associated > Plants > Roots > Rhizosphere > Soil | place... | reverse complement strand
CCACGGCCCCAGAGAACTTCTCAAGGGCTGCAAATCAGCCAGTCAGTCTTGGGCCCGTCGTCCGCACTGCAAACCATTTGCAGCACTTCCCGCTGGGCAGAAACTTCACGCAGGAAACGCGAAGCCCTCGATTATTGCAAAATGGAACGTCACAGTCAAGTGGTTCCTTACGCCGGGGCGTGCAGATACTGTTGCGCAAGCGCCAGGAAGGCTTCCAGCCCCGGATCTGTGCCCAGCTCTTCGCGGAGGACCCGTGCCACAGCAGGCGCGAGCTCGATGGCACGGCGCGCATCCAGGAACAACAGGCGCGACCGGCGGGCCAGCACGTCTTCCACGGTGCGCGCATATTCGAACCGCGCTCCAAACCGCACCATGGCGACGGTCAGACCACCCCCCAGATCCTCGCCCGCACCGGGCAGCGCCTGCACGGCCGGCGCGTCACTCCCATAGGAGTGCAGACCCGGCGCGTCACTGATGCGGTGGCGGACGGCCTCCTGGGGGGTTCCCACCAAGGGCAACTGATTCGTCACGCCAGCAGGCTTGCCGCTGAGCAATCCAGCAGCGACGCATTTTTGCAACACATCCTCGGCCATCGCGCGGTAGGTCGTCCACTTTCCGCCCGTCACTGTGACCAGCCCCGAGCGGCTGGTGAGCACTGTGTGCTCCCGGCTGAGACTCTTGGTGTTGTCGCCGTCGTCATCCTGGGGCTTCACCAGGGGCCGCAGCCCGACCCAGACGCTCCGGATGTCTTCGAGTCGCGGAGCCCGGGTGAGGTACCGGGCGGATTCTTCCAGGATGAAGCGCACCTCCTCCCGGAACGGCGCGGGCTCGCGCACGATGTCCTGGCGCGGGCTGTCCGTGGTGCCCAGGATCAGCTTGCCGAGCCAGGGAACGGCAAACAGCACCCGTCCGTCGGCGGTCTTGGGCACCATCAGGGCGTGGTCGGAGGGCAGGAACTCACGGTCCACCACGATGTGCACCCCCTGGCTGGGAGCGACCATGGGCTTGACTGGGCGCCCCGTCGCCTCGCCATCCATCTGCCGCAACGTGTCCACCCAGACCCCTGTGGCATTGACAACTGCGCGAGCGCGCACAGTGAATTGCCGGCCCGATTCAGTGTCTTCGCAGACGAACCCAGCGACCTTGCCGTCTTCGTGGATCAGCGAGCGCGCCGGGCAGTAGTTGAGAACCAGCGCCCCCAGGCTGGCCGCTGTGCGGGCCAACGCAAGGGCCAGCCGCGCATCATCGAACTGGCCGTCCCAGTATTTGACGCCGCCCTGGAGTCCGTCGGCCCGGGCCGTGGGCAGGCATTCGAGGGTGCGTTTGCGGCCCAGGAACTGGGTGGCACCCAACCCGGCCTTGCCGGCCAGGGCGTCATACATCAACAGCCCGATGCCGTAGAAGGGGGTCTCCCAGAAGCGGTAGGACGGCATGACAAAAGGCAGCGGCTGCGCCAGGTGAGGGGCGTTGTGCAGCAAGGTGGTGCGCTCGTGCAGCGCCTCGCGCACGAGGGCGATGTTGCCCTGCGCCAGATACCGAACCCCGCCATGCACCAGCTTGGTGGCGCGCGACGAGGTGCCTTTGGCAAAGTCGTGTGAATCCACCAGGACCACGCTGTAGCCCCGCGCGGCGGCGTCCACCGCCACACCCAGGCCCGTGGCCCCACCGCCGATGACGGCCACGTCATAGTGGTACGGCTGGGCCAAGCGCTCCAAAAGATCGGCTCGGGGGGTAGGGAGGGGGGCAGCGGCGGTGGTCATGGGGCAATTGTCCATGGATGGGACAAAATCTAAGGGTTTACCCTTAAATTCTTGACGCTTTGGGAGAGCCCCGCCCTGGCCCACAGGCAAAGGGAGGCGCTCTCGAAATTAAAAAAGGCAGCAGTCGCCTTGTGGGCTCCGGCTGCCGGCAAAGCCGCCCGGGGTGCGGCGGCGGGAGAGCCAGGGATCCTTTGCACGAATCGAGCGGAAAGTGTGTGCTGCGGATCGGGAGGGCTGCAAGGCGCCAAGCACAGCAATCGCCGCAGCTCTTGCGAGCATTGGCAACGCTGCAGCCGGCCCGAGTCCGCAGACGCACACGGCGCGGTGATGCATGCAGAGGATCCCCAGGGGATCAGCGAGCCTTGCCGTCCTTCCAGGCCTGCAGCAGCTTGTCGTAAGCAATGGTTTCGCCCTTGGGCTTTTCATTGGCCAGCTTCTTCCAGGGGGCTTGCTTGTCGCTCAGCCACTTGTTGGGGTCTTCCTTCTTGTTGAGCTTGGGCGCGCAGTGGCTCATGCCGGCGCGCTCCAGGCGGGCCATGACCTGGTCCATTTCGTCGGCCAGCGTGTCCATGGCGCCCTGTGGCGTCTTTTCACCCGTGACGGCCTGGGCCACGTTCTTCCACCACAGCTGGGCCAGCTTGGGGTAGTCAGGCACATTGGTGCCGGTGGGCGACCAGGCCACGCGGGCGGGGCTGCGGTAGAACTCCACCAGGCCCCCGAGCTTGGGGGCGGCGTCCGTCATGGCCTTGGACTGGATGTCGCTCTCGCGGATCGGGGTCAGGCCCACCAGCGTCTTCTTGAGCGAGGTGGTCTTGGCCGTCACGAACTGGGCGTAGAGCCAGGCAGCGGCCGTCTTGTTGGCGTCATGGTCCTTGAAGAAGGTCCAGCTGCCCACGTCCTGGTAGCCGTTTTGCATGCCTTGCTTCCAGTAGGGGCCGTTGGGGCCAGGGGCCATGCGCCACTTGGGTGTGCCATCGGCGTTCACCACGGGCAGGCCAGGCTTGGTCATGTCGGCCGTGAAGGCGGTGTACCAGAAGATCTGCTGCGCGATCTGGCCCTGGGCGGGCACGGGGCCGGCCTCGCCGAAGGTCATGCCGGTGGCTTCCTTGGGCGCGTACTTCTTCATCCAGTCCACGTACTTGGTCAGCGCATAGACCGCAGCCGGCGAGTTGGTCGCGCCGCCACGGGCCACGCTGGCGCCCACGGGCGTGCACTTGTCATCGGCCACACGGATGCCCCATTCGTCGATCGGCAGGCCGTTGGGCGCGCCGATGTCCGCCGTGCCGGCCATCGAAAGCCATGCGTCGGTAAAGCGCCAGCCCAGCGAAGGATCCTTCTTGCCGTAATCCATGTGGCCGTAGATGGGCTTGCCGTCGATTTGCTTGACGTCGTTGGTGAAGAACTCGGCGATGTCTTCGTAGGCAGACCAGTTCAGCGGCACGCCCAGGTCGTAGCCATACTTGGCCTTGAACTTGTCCTTGATGTCCTTGCGCTCGAACAGGTCGGCGCGGAACCAGTACAGGTTGGCAAACTGCTGGTCGGGCAGCTGGTACATCTTCCCGTCGGGCGCCGTCGTGAACTTGGTGCCGATGTAGTCCTTGATGTCGATGCCGGGGTTGGTCCACTCCTTGCCATTGCCGCCCATGTAGTCGGTCAGATTCAGGACCTTGCCGTAGCGGTAGTGCGTGCCGATCAGGTCGGAGTCGCTGATCCAGCCGTCATAAATGGACTTGCCCGACTGCATGGAGGTCTGCAGCTTCTCGACCACGTCGCCTTCCTGGATGAGGTCGTGCTTGACCTTGATGCCGGTGATTTCCTCAAACGCCTTGGCCAGCGTCTTGGATTCGTATTCGTGCGTGGTGATGGTCTCGGAGACGACCGAGATTTCCTTCACGCCCTTGGCCTGCAGTTTCTTGGCGGCCTCGATGTACCACTTCATCTCGGCCATCTGCTGGTCTTTGCTCAGCGTGGAGGGCTGAAACTCACTGTCGATCCTCTTCTTGGCCTCTGCCTCGCCGGCCCAGGCAGCGTGACCCAAAACCAGGGTCGCGGCGGCGAACGCAATCGCCTTGAACTGCACCTTCATTGCTGTCTCCTCAGATGGAACCCCCTTGGGTAGAACGATACCGGTCCGGGGGGAGTCAGACCGGCACTTGCACTCTCAAAAACCATAGCTGCCAGCGCTTGATGGATGCGGATTTCAGACCAATAAGGCCTGAGAATCCCGCACAACAAGCGCGACCCGCTCACCTTTTCATAGCAAAATCAGCCCTTGCGCAGGATCAGCGCCAGCAGCGCCATGGACAGCACAAAGCTGATCCAGACCGAAGGCTCGCTCTCCAGCGTGAGCCACTGGGCGATGCGCCCGCTCATGCCCACAAAAATCAGGTTCACATAGGCTGCGGTGAGCAAGCCGATGAATAGGCGGTCGCCCCGCGTGGTGGCAATGGGCAGGAAGCCTTTGCGCAGGGTGGTGGGCGACTTGATTTCCCACACCGTCATGCCGATGAGCATGAACACGATGCATGTGAAAAACACCGCGACAGGCAGTGTCCAGGCCATCCAGTCAAACATGGGCATCCCCCTGAGCGCCTGCGGCGCCTCCCCCAGGGGGGACGCAGCCCGTGGCCGGGCGAAGCCCGTTCCACGGTTGCCGCTGATATGGCGAGCGCCCTGCGCCCTGCTGTGGTTTCGTGTGGTTCATGTGTTTGCTTCCCTTCACATCAGACGCGGCCCATGGCGAAGCCCTTGGCGATGTAGTGCCGCACAAACCAGATCACGATGGCGCCGGGCACGATGGTCAGTACGCCAGCGGCGGCCAGCGTGGCCCAATCCATGCCGCTGGCGCTCACGGTGCGCGTCATCGTGGCCACGATGGGCTTGGCGTCCACGCTGGTCAGCGTGCGGGCCAGGAGCAGCTCCACCCAGCTGAACATGAAGCAGAAGAACGCTGCCACGCCCACACCCGCCTTGATGAGCGGCAGGAAGATGGTGAGGAAGAAGCGCGGGAACGAGTAGCCGTCGATGTAGGCCGTCTCGTCGATTTCGCGCGGGATGCCGCTCATAAAGCCTTCCAGGATCCACACCGCCAGCGGCACGTTGAACAGCAGGTGCGCCAGCGCCACCGCGATGTGCGTGTCCATCAGCCCCACGGTGGTGTAGAGCTGGAAGAACGGCAGCAAGAACACGGCCGGGGGCGTCATGCGGTTGGTCAGCAGCCAGAAGAACACATGCTTGTCGCCCAGGAACTGGTAGCGGCTGAACGCGTACGCGGCCGGCAGCGCCACCGTGAGCGAGATGGCCGTGTTGATGCCCACATAGATCAGGCTGTTGATGTAGCCCGAGTACCAGGACTCGTCGGTGAAGATGGTCTTGTAGTTGTCCCAGGTGAAGTTCTGGGGAAAAAACGAGAACGTGGACAGGATTTCCGCGTTCGTCTTGAAGCTCATGTTGACCATCCAGTAGATGGGCAAGACCGCGAACACCAGGTAGGCAACAAGGAAAATCGATCGCTTCTGGAAGCGCTTTTCATTCATGGCCTGCCCCTTCGTTGCTGGCGGTGCCCACACGCTGCATCCAGTTGTAGAGGATGAAGCACAAGAGCAGGATGATGAAGAAATAGATCAGCGAGAACGCTGCGGCAGGGCCCAGGTCGAACTGGCCCACGGCCTTGGTCGTGAGGTACTGGCTCAGGAACGTGGTCGCGTTGCCTGGCCCGCCGCCCGTGAGCACGAAGGGCTCGGTGTAGATCATGAAGCTGTCCATGAAGCGCAGCAGCACCGCGATCATGAGCACGCCGCGCATCTTGGGCAGCTGGATGTAGCGGAACACAGCCAACTTGCTTGCGCCGTCGATGCGCGCGGCCTGGTAGTACGCATCCGGGATGGAGCGCAGCCCGGCAAAGGCCAGCAGCGCGACCAGCGGCGTCCAGTGCCACACGTCCATCAGCAGCACCGTGAGCCAGGCCTGCGTGGCATTGCCGGTGTAGCTGTACTCGATGCCCGCCTCTTGCAGCAGGCGCCCCATGAGGCCGATGTCGGCGCGGCCGTAGATCTGCCAGATGGTGCCCACCACATTCCACGGGATCAGCAGCGACAGCGCCACCACGACCAGCACGGCGGACGACTTCCAGCCCTGTGCAGGCATGGACAGCGCGAGCAGGATGCCCAGCGGAATCTCCACGGCCAGCACGGCCAGCGAGAAGGTGAGCTGGCGCAGCAGCGCGGCATGCAGCTCCTCGTCGCGCATCACCTGCACGAACCACTCGGTGCCCACGAACACGCGACGCTCGGGCGAGATGATGTCCTGCACCGAGTAGTTCACCACCGTCATCAGCGGCAGGATGGCCGAGAAGGCCACGCACAGGATCACGGGCAGGATCAGGAACCAGGCTTTCTGATTGACCGGCTTGGTGGTACTACTCATCCCAGCTCTCCAGAACGTAGGCATCGCCCACTGCGGACAAAACCGGCGCGGCGGAATCGAAGGGACGCCCAGCAAGGGCCGCCCCCCAGCAAAGGGCGTCGCCCCCCTTCAAGGGGGAAGCCGCGCAGCGGCTCAAGGGGTGCTCATTCATGCCAGCAACTCCTCATTCTTGTAAAAGCAGGTGTGCTCGCCCAGCACCTGCAGCCACGCCGTGTCACCGGCCGATGGCAGCCGCGTCTCGGGCGTGAAACGCGCCTTGACGGTGTGCTCGCCCACCTTGGCGGTCAGCATCTGATAGGTGCCGATGTCCTGCACCTGCGCCACCGTGCACGGCAGCGCGCCGGGCTGTTGCGGCTGAGCCAGCGCCAAGTACTCGGGCCGGATGCCGACCTGCAGGGCGCCATCGGGCAGCGCACGGCCCACCGGGCTGACCAGGCGGTGTGCAGCCACGGTGAGGCTGCCGCCCTCGCTGTGCGCCGGCAAGAAGTTCATGCCCGGCGAGCCGATGAAGTGGCCCACGAAGGTGTGCGCAGGCCGCTCGAACAGTGCGTCGGCCGAGCCCACCTGCACCGCCTTGCCGCGTGTCATCACCACCACCTGGTCGGCAAACGTGAGCGCCTCGACCTGGTCGTGCGTCACGTAGATCAGCGTGAGCTTGAGCTCGTGGTGGATCTGCTTGAGCTTGCGCCGCAACTGCCACTTGAGGTGCGGGTCGATCACCGTGAGCGGCTCGTCGAAGAGCACCGCCGCCACGTCGGAGCGCACCAGACCGCGGCCCAGCGAGATCTTCTGCTTCTGGTCGGCCGAGAGGCCCGCCGCACGCATGTTGAGCTGGTGGCTCATCTCCAGCATCTCGGCGATGGCGCCCACGCGTTCCTTGATCTGCGCATCGGGTACCTTGCGGTTCTTGAGCGGAAACGCCAGGTTCTCGGCCACCGTCATGGTGTCGTAGATCACCGGGAACTGGAACACCTGGGCGATGTTGCGCTCCTGCGGGCTCGCACGGGTCACGTCGCGGCCGTCGAACAGCACCTTGCCGTGCGAAGGCACGAGCAGGCCCGACATGATGTTGAGCATGGTGGTCTTGCCACAGCCCGAGGGGCCGAGCAGCGCATAGGCGCCGCCGTCCTCGAATTCCATCTTGAGCGGCAGCAGCGCATAGTCGCTGTCCTGCTGCGGGTTCGGCTTGTACGAATGCGCCAGATCCAGGCTGATGCGCGCCATCTCAACGTCCTCCCGGGCGCGCGGGCGCCCATGCCAGTGCGCCATCCGCGCCAAAAACATAGGCTTGCGCCGGATCCAGGTGCAGCGTGATCGGCGTGCCCAGTTCAAAGTAATGCACGCCCGTGAGCTGCGCCACCACCTCGCCCCAAGGCGTGGCCGCGTGCACGAAGGTGTCGGAGCCAGAAATCTCTGCCAGCTCCACCACCCCAGCCACGCTCACATCGCCCGGGCGCGCTTGCACACGCAGTGCGCTCGCGCGCACGCCCACCGTCACCGCACCGGCTGCCGCCACTTGCGGGGGCAGGGCCACCGCCAATTCCAGCCCACCCTGCAGGCGCACGCCGGCAGCCACCGGCGTGGCGGGCAAGAGGTTCATGGGCGGATCGCTGAAGGCACGCGCGACGCGCAGTGAATTGGGCGCGTGGAACACCTCGGCCGTGGGGCCGTACTGCAGCAGCTCGCCCTCATCCAGCACGGCCGTGTAGCCACCCAGCAGCAGGGCCTCGCCCGGCTCGGTGGTGGCATACACCACGGTGGACTGGCCGGATGCAAACAGCTGCGCCAGCTCTTCGCGAAGCTCCTCGCGCAGCTTGTAGTCCAGGTTGACCAGGGGCTCGTCCAGCAGCATCAGCGGCGCGCCCTTGGCAAGTGCACGGGCCAGCGCCACGCGCTGCTGCTGCCCGCCCGAGAGCTCGGCGGGGTAGCGGTCCAGGAACATCTCGATGTGCAGGCGGCTGGCGATTTCGCGAACCCGCGCGTCGATGTTCTTTTCGCCGCGCAGCTTCAAGGGCGACGCGATGTTGGCCGCCACCTTCATCGAGGGGTAGTTGATGAACTGCTGGTACACCATGGCGACATTGCGCTCGCGCACCGGCATGCCTGTCACATTGACGCCATCCACCATGACGCGGCCGGCCGTGGGGACGTCCAGGCCAGCCATGATCCGCATCAGGCTGGTCTTGCCCGCCTGCGTAGCGCCCAGCAGCACCGTCACGGCGCCGCTGTGCAGCGCCAGGCTCATCTCGTGCAGCCAGGTTTCCGGCCCGACCTTCTTGCTGATGCTGTCCAAAGCCAGCTGCATCACGCAACCTTTCTTGTGGGACCGGCGCCGTGCGCCGGTCGTGGGGAGACGCGGGCCGCATCCTCGGCAGCACCGCTTTTCGATTTGGATTATTTTTGTTCGTTTTTGATCATGTCGAATCAAGGTTTACCCTTATCGGCTTCCTTTTCGTTCGAATTAAAGTCAACCATCCCCAACAAAACCAGCATTCGCGTGAATACGAATCCCCGGCAACTGCTGCTCTTAGAACAGGTGCGCGAACGCAAGTCGGCCACCGTGGAACAACTTGCGGAAACGCTGGGCGTGACGCTGCAGACCGTGCGCCGCGACGTGCAGCGCCTGGCCGAGATCGGCCTGCTCACGCGCTTTCACGGCGGCGTGCGCGTGCCCAGCTCCACGGTGGAGAACCTCGCGCACACCCAGCGCGAAACGCTCAATGCCGAAGGCAAGGCGCGCATCGCACGCGCCGTGGCCCAGCAGGTGCCCAATGACTGCTCGCTGATCCTCAACATCGGCACCACCACCGAGGCCATTGCCAAGGCGCTGCTGCACCACCGCGGCCTGCGCGTGATCACCAACAACCTCAATGTGGCCGCCATCCTGAGCGGCAACCCTGATTGCGAAGTGATCGTGGCAGGCGGCGTGGTGCGCGCGCGCGACCGGGGCATCGTGGGCGAGGCCGCGGTGGATTTCATTCGCCAGTTCAAGGTCGACATCGCACTCATCGGCATCTCGGGCATCGAGCCCGATGGCTCGCTGCGCGACTTCGATTACCGGGAGGTGAAGGTGGCGCAGACCATCATCGAGCAGTCGCGCGAGGTGTGGCTGGCGGCCGACCACAGCAAGTTCAACCGTCCTGCGATGGTGCAGCTGGCCACGCTGGAGCAGATCGGCCGGCTGTTCACCGATGCGCCGCCGCCCGAGCCCTTTCCCGCCCTGCTGCAGGATGCGGGAGTGATCTGCACTGTAGCTGCATAGGATGAGAATCCCCCCTGAGGCGCTGCGCGCCTTCCCTCGAGGGGGGACGCCACCCCAGGCCCGGTTCCACGCTGGCACTGGCATGCCAGCGCCCGCCTCAGCGCATGGGCACAACGCATCAAACCCCTGATACCTTTCGCACCATGACCTACTTGCTCGCACTCGACCAAGGCACCTCCAGCTCCCGCAGCATCGTGTTTGATGAAGGCGGCCACATCGTGGCGCAGGCGCAGCTGGAGCTGCCGCAGATCTACCCGCAGCCTGGCTGGGTGGAGCATGACCCGCTGGAGATCTGGCGAACCCAGCTGGCGACCGCGCGCGATGCCCTGGCCAAGGCCGGCATTGCCGCCAGCGCCGTGCGCGCCGTGGGCATCACCAACCAGCGCGAGACCACGGTGCTGTGGAACCGCCAGACCGGCCAGCCCGTGCACCACGCCATCGTCTGGCAGGACCGGCGCGCCGAGCCCGCCTGTGCCCAGCTGCGCGAACAGGGCCGCGCAGGCACCATACAGGCCAAGACCGGGCTACTGATCGACGCCTACTTCTCAGGCACCAAACTGCAGTGGCTGCTGGACCACGTGCCCGGCGCGCGAGAGGCGGCCGAGCGCGGCGAACTGGCGTTTGGCACGGTGGACAGCTGGCTGATGTGGCAGCTCACCCACGGCCAGCGGCATGTGACGGACGTGAGCAACGCCTCGCGCACCATGCTGTTCAACGTGCACACCAACCAGTGGGACGATGAGCTACTGGCCCTGCTGCGCATCCCCAAGGCGCTGATGCCCGAGGTGCTCCCCTCGGCCGCCCACTTTGGCGACACGGCGGCCGATCTGCTGGGCCTCCCCATCCGCATCGGCGGCGTGGCGGGGGACCAGCAAAGCGCGCTGTTCGGCCAGGCCTGCTTCACTGCAGGCATGGCCAAGAACACCTACGGCACCGGCTGCTTCATGCTGATGCACACGGGCGGCGCGTTCCAGACTTCGCAAAACGGCCTGCTCACCACCAGTGCAGCGCAGGTTTCTGCGAAGCCCGAGTTCGCCATGGAAGGCAGCGTGTTCGTGGGCGGCGCCGTGGTGCAGTGGCTGCGCGACGGCCTGCGCGCCATCACCAACAGCAGCGAGGTTGAGTCGCTGGCGCAAAGCGTGCCGGACTCGGGCGGCGTGATGATGGTGCCCGCCTTCACCGGCCTGGGCGCGCCCTACTGGAAGCCCGACTCGCGCGGCACCATCACCGGTCTCACGCGCGGCACCACCATTGCCCACATTGCCCGCGCCGCGCTGGAAAGCATCGCTTACCAGAGCGCCGCCCTGCTGCAGGCCATGAGCCGCGACGCCGTGGCCGCCGGCGGCGCCCCGGTGAGCGAGCTGCGCGTGGATGGCGGCGCGTGCGTGAACGATCTGCTGATGCAGTTTCAGGCCGACCTGCTGGGCATCCCCGTGGTGCGGCCCGCCGTGATCGAAACCACCGCCCTGGGCGCGGCGTACCTCGCGGGCCTGTCCAGCGGCGTGTACGGCAGCACCGCCGAGCTGTCCCAGCTGTGGCGCGCGGACCGCCGCTTTGTGCCCACGCTGGGCAATGCGCGGGCGCAGGAGCTGATGGCGAAGTGGGAGCATGCGGTGCGGCAAACGACTGCTGAATAGGAACCGTCCCCCTGAGGCGCCGCGCATTGCTCCTGCCCTCGCTGCGGGGCGGCCCTTGCTCGGCCGCTCTCGCCTGGGCCGTGCCGGTTCGCAGGGCATGGAGGAAATTGCAAGGGTCGCGGCGCTACCATCGGATCCCCCTTTCTCGCCTGACCGCAGCATGAACTCTCCTGCCCCCGCTTCCGCCGCAGCTAGCTCCCCACTCCCCACCATCGCCTTCATCGGCGGCGGCAATATGGCCAGCGCCATCATTGGCGGCCTGATCCACCAGGGCCACCCCGCCAGCCAGATCGAAGTCGTCGAGCCGTATGCGCCCACGCGCGAGACTCTGCTCTCCAACTACGGCCTCACAGCCATGCCGGAGGCCGGCCCTGCCCTGCAGCGCGCGAGCATCGTGGTCTGGGCCGTCAAGCCCCAGACTTTCAAGGACGCCGCAGCCCAGGCCAAGGCCCATACCCAGGGGGCCCTGCATCTGAGCGTGGCCGCCGGTATCCGCTCTGACAGCATCGCCCAGTGGCTTGCCACTGAGCGCATCGTGCGCACCATGCCCAACACGCCAGCACTGGTGGGCAAGGGCATGAGCGCGCTGTATGCCCGCCCCGCCGTGGACGCCAAGGAGCGTGCCCAGGTGGAGGCCATCATGCAGTCCACCGGCGAATTCCTGTGGGTCGAGACGGAAAAGCAGCTCGACGCTGTCACGGCCCTCTCGGGCTCCGGGCCGGCTTACGTCTTTTACTTCCTGGAAGCCATGACGCGCGCCGGCACCCGTATGGGCCTGAGCGCGCAGCAGGCGCACCAGCTGGCCGTGGGCACGTTCGTGGGCGCATCCGAACTGGCCCGCCGCTCCGACGAGGCACCGGCCGTGCTGCGCGATCGCGTCACCTCCAAGGGCGGCACCACCTATGCGGCCTTGCAATCCCTGGATGCCGACGGCGTGGGAGCCGCCTTTGAACGCGCCATGGAAGCCGCGCGCCAGCGCGCCGATGAGCTGGGGAACGAGTTCGGGGGCTGAGGGTGTCCCCGCAGTGGCGGCCCGTCGAGGCCTGGCACCACACCTCGGTCCACGCTGACAGCACGGTGGTGGTTCCCGATGGATGCCGGGACCTCATCCTCCACATCCTCCCCCACCAGCGTCCCGCCTGGTTTGTGACCGATCTGGCAGACAGCACCTACGCCGTGCCGGGCACGGTGGGCGAGCGCTACTGGGGGTTTCGCATGCAGCCGGGCACGCAGGTGGACACAGACCGCCTGTTGACACTGCTGCGGGCCCGGCCCTGGAACGACGCCCACGATGCCCTGCCCCTGTTGCACGATTGCACGGTGCTGGATGCGCGGGTGGCCGACGCCTTGCAGAGTCTGGCCCGCTACAGCCAGGTGGCCCAGGCGGCACGCGAGCTGGGCGTTTCGGAGCGCACCTTGCAGCGCCTCGTGCTGTCCGCCACCGGCCGTCCTCCGGCTTACTGGAAGTGCCTGGCCCGGGTGCGCCGCGCAGCGCAGGCCTTGCCGGAGGCATCATCCCTGGCGGATTGCGCGGCAGACCACGGCTACACCGATCAAGCCCACATGAGCCGCGAATTCCGGCGCTGGCTGGGCCGCGCCCCCGCCGCTGTGGCGGCTTCCCCCCAGTGGATGGCGGCGGTCAGCGCTTCGGGCTATTGCTGACAGCGCGGGCCAGCGTCAGGTAGTGCGACCTATCCCCTCACAGTGCAGGCGCACGGCTGGGGAATCAGCCAGCCGCACTCCACCACCGCAGCAGGTAGCTGCCGGCAATCCCCGCAAACACCGTGGCACCCAGCCAGTGGTTCACCCGGAACGCCTTGAAGCAGCCTTCGCGCGTGCGGGTGCGGATCAGCGTGAAATGCCAAACGGCCTGGGCCAGCGCCGCCGCGATTGCTATATAAAACATAGCACCCAGCGCATAAGGGACAAGCGCCAGTGCCCAAATTCCTATGAAAAGCAGGTAGAACAGCACAATGCCCGCCACATCCCATCGGCCCAGGGTGATAGCGGAGGTCTTGATGCCAATCTTGAGGTCATCGTCGCGGTCGACCATGGCGTATTCGGTGTCGTAGGCCAGAACCCAGAACAGGTTGCCCAGCCACATCCACCAAGCCACGGCGGGCACGGTGCCCTGCACCGCCGCAAAGGCAATCACGATGCCGAAGTTGAACGCGATGCCCAGCACCGCCTGGGGCATGGCGATGACACGCTTGGTGAACGGGTAGGCAATGGCCACCAGTAACGCGGGCACGGACCACAGGACAGCGGCGGTGTTGGTGGTGAGCACCAGGCCAAAGGCCAGCAGCGCCAGCACGGCGCCCAGGCCCAGGGCTTCCTTCACGCTCACGGCGCCGGTGGTCACCGGGCGCTGCGCGGTGCGTTTGACGTGCTTGTCGAAATCGCGGTCGGCCACATCGTTCACGCAGCAGCCCGCGCTGCGCATGAGGATGGTGCCCAGCACGAACACCGCCAGCAGGTGCCAGCCCGGAAAGCCCTCGGCCGCGATCCACAGCGCGCCGAGCGTGGGCCACAGGCACACCAGCCAGCCGGCGGGGCGGTCCCAGCGAATGAGGTCCAGGTACAGGGCCAAGCGGCTGCGGGGTGTGGCGTGAAGCATGCGGGCGGTGCAAGAAGGCTGAAAAAACAGCCCGCGCTGCCGCGGGCGCACCGAATGTAGCAGCCGCTCGTGCCGCGCGCGGGCTTTGACAGCGAAAGCAGGCCAAACCCGCTAAAGTCCCCCGCTTGCCCAAACCCTCGAACCTGCCTGCATGAACCGATCCTCGAGCCCACAGGCCGCCAGCCGTTTCGCCATCCCCCGCACGCTGCTCGCGGGCTTCATCGTGGCCGCCCTGGCCACACTGGTGATCGCCGCAGTGAACTACCGTTCCGCTGAAACACGCGGTGCCGCCGTGCGTGCGATGGACAAGTCCTCCCTGTCCATGCGCCACCTGAACCGGTTCAACGCGGCCATCAAGGATGCCGAAACCGGCCAGCGCGGCTATCTGCTCACCGGCGATCTGGCCTATCTGCAGCCTTACGAACTGGCCGCCAGTTCGCTGCAGCAGCATCTGGCCGATTTGAAGGCGAGCGTGGACGCCTATCCCGCGCAACGCCAACTGGCCTCGGAGATCGACGACCTTACCCAGCAGAAGTTGCGTGAGCTCAACGAAACCATCGCGCTGCGCAAAGGCGGGGATACGGTCGGCGCGATGGCGCTGGTGCACAGCGGCGCTGGCAAGGACCTGATGGACCGCATGCGCAATGCGATAGAGGACCTGCGCACGCAGCAAAACCTGCAGCTGGAAACGCGGCGCCAGCAATGGGTCGACGCGGCCTTCAATTCCAATCTCTATTCGGCCTTCGGCTCCGCGGTGCTCCTGGCACTCATCTGCGTTTCGGCGGTACTCACGGCACGCGACTTCCGGGCCAAGGCCGCGCAGGCCTGGGTCACTGCCGGCCTGTCGGGACTGAGCCAGCGGCTGCAAGGCGACCACCGGCTGGAAGACATTGGCCGGCTGGCGCTGGACTATCTGGCCACCTACCTCCAGGCCCAGGTCGGCGCCGGCTATGTGCGCGAAGGCCAGGACCGCTTCACGCTGTTCGGAGGCTACGCTCTGCCGCGCGATCGGCTGGCGCAAACCACGCTGAGCGACGAGGGCCTGCTAGGACAGGCGGCGCGCTCGCTTCAGCTGCTGCATGTGCGCAATGTGCCAGAAGGCTATCTACCCGTCTCGTCCAGCACGGGGCAGGCCAGCCCCGCGGAGTTGCTGGTAGCGCCAGCAGTGGAACACGGCCAGGTCTACGCGGTGATCGAGCTGGGGTTTTACCGTCGCGTGAACGAAGCCGAGCGCAGCCTGCTGGAGCGCGCCTCCGAGATCCTGGCGGTGGCCATCCGTTCCGGCATGGACCGCAGCCGCCTCCAGAGCCTGCTGGAAGAAACGCAGCGCCAGTCCGAGGAACTGCAGGCGCAGCAGGAAGAACTGCGCGTGAACAACGAAGAACTGGAACAGCAAAGCCGCATCCTGCAGGAATCCCAGGCCCAGATGGAGGTGCAGCAGACCGAGCTGGAGCAGACCAACGCGCACCTGGAACAGCAAACCCAGCAGCTCGAATACCAGCGCGAGCAATTGCTGCGCGCGCAAAGCGCCATGACGGACAAGGCGCGCGAACTGGAACTGGCCAGCCAGTACAAGAGCGAGTTTCTGGCCAACATGAGCCACGAACTGCGCACGCCGCTGAACTCGACGTTGATCCTGGCCAAGCTGCTGGCCGACAACAAGCCAGGCAACCTGAGCGCGGAGCAGGTGAAGTACGCCCAGACGATCTACGCGGCAGGCAACGACCTGCTGGCGCTCATCAACGACATCTTGGATCTCTCGAAAATCGAAGCCGGGCAGGCGACAGTGTCGATCGAGCCTGTGAACATTGCGCGCACCGTGCAGTCCCTGGTGGAACCGCTGCGCCCGGTAGCGATGCAAAAGGGGCTGGAGCTCAGCGCCACCATCGCTCCCGACGTTCCGGCAGGCATGGAAACCGACGCCCAGCGCCTGAGCCAGGTGCTGCGCAACCTGCTGTCCAATGCGCTCAAGTTCACCGAAAAGGGTTCGGTGGCGTTGCACGTCTCGCGCAACCCCGACGAGACGCTGTCGTTCGCCGTGAAGGACACAGGCATCGGCATCGCGGCCGACCAGCAGGAGCTGATCTTCGAGGCGTTCCGCCAGGCCGATGGCAGCACGCACCGCCGTTTTGGCGGCACGGGGCTGGGCTTGTCCATTTCGCGGGACCTGGCGCAGCTGCTGGGCGGCAACGTGTCGGTGCAAAGCACGCCCGGAGAGGGCAGCGTGTTCACCCTCGTCCTGCCCGTGCGCCTGCAGGCTCCGGCCGAACCGAAGCAGGCCGCGGCGCCGAGCCGCGCTGTGGCTGCCACCGCGGCGCCACGCGCCCCAATACTGCCGACGACGACACCGTCAGCAGATGCCTCGGCGCCGGCCGGTGTGGCGGGGGCTGTGCCCACGCCTTCCGGTGCAGCCGTCTCGGCGGCCCCCCGGCGCGCGAACGCCCGCAGCATCCTGGTGATCGAGGACGACAAGCGCTTCGCGCAGATCCTGCGGGACCTGGCGCGCGAGATGGATTTCGAATGCGATCTCGCGCACAACGCCGCTGACGGTCTGGCCCTGGCCGCCGAGCGCGTGCCCAGCGCCATCGTGCTGGATGTCAATCTGCCTGATTTTTCGGGCTTGGGCGTGCTCGACCAGCTCAAGCGCAACCCCGCCACGCGCCACATTCCGGTGCATGTCGTGTCGGTCGCCGACTACTCGCTGGAGGCAATGGGCCGCGGCGCGATCGGCTACGCGCTCAAGCCAGTCAAGCGGGATGAACTGGTGCAGGCCCTGCAGCGCCTGGAAGCCAAGATCACCCAGAACCTGCGCCGCGTACTGGTGGTGGAAGATGATGAGCGCCAGCGAGAAAGCGTGCGCCACCTGCTCAGCCGCGACGACGTGGAGATCGTCTGCGCAGGCACGGCGGCGGAGGCGCTGGAGCAACTGCGCGACACCACCTTCGACTGCATGGTGATGGACCTGAACCTGCCAGACCTCAGCGGCTACGAACTGCTGCAGCAGATGACCGAGCAGGACGGCGTGTCGTTCCCGCCGGTCATCGTGTACACCGGCCGCGCCCTGTCTCGCGACGAAGAGCAGAAGCTGCGCCGCTTTTCCAAGTCCATCATCATCAAGGATGCCCGCTCGCCCGAGCGCCTGCTCGACGAAGTCACCCTGTTCCTGCACCAGGTGGAGTCCGAGCTGCCCGCCGAACACCAGCAGATGCTGCAGGCCGCGCGCAGCCGCGACATGGCACTGGAAGGACGCACGGTGCTGGTGGTGGAGGACGACGTGCGCAACATCTTTGCGCTCTCGAGCGTGCTGGAGCCCACCGGCATCCGGGTGCAGATTGCGCGCAATGGCATCGAGGCGCTGAAAATGCTCTCGAGTGCCGGCAGCGATGGCACGCCGGCCATTGACCTGGTGCTGATGGACATCATGATGCCGGAGATGGACGGCTACACCGCGATGCGCGAGATCCGCGCACGCCCCGAGTGGCGCCGACTGCCCATCATTGCCCTCACCGCCAAGGCCATGAAGGACGACCAGGAAAAATGCCTGGCAGCCGGCGCCAACGACTACATCGCCAAGCCGCTGGACGTGGAAAAGCTGCTGTCGCTGGTGCGCGTTTGGATGCCCAAGTAGCCGCCACGCCCGCAACGTTTTGCCCTGTTTCGCAGCCATGCCCCACCGCAAGCCCGCGCGCACCGCAGACATCGAGCAGCGCCTGCTGATCGATGCGATCTACCACCGCTATCACTACGACTTCCGCGGCTATGCGCAGGCGTCGCTCAAGCGCAGGCTGGGAAGCGCGCTGCAGCACTTCGGCTGCCAGACGCTGTCCCAACTGCAGGACAAGGTGCTGCACGATCCCACCGTGTTCCCTGCCCTGCTCGAATACCTGACCGTGCAGGTGAGCGACATGTTCCGCGATCCCAGCTACTTCCGCGCGCTGCGCGAAGAAGTGGTGCCGCACCTGCGCACCTACCCGTCGCTAAAGGTGTGGGTGGCCGGTTGCAGCGCCGGGGAGGAGGCCTACTCGCTGGCCATCCTGCTGCAGGAGGAAGGATTGCTGGACCGCACCCTGATCTATGGCACCGACATCAATCAGCAGGCGCTGCGGGCGGCGGAATCGGGCGTGTTCGACATGGCGCGCGTGGCCACCTTCACCGAAAACCACGCCCGTTCGGGCGGGCGGCGGTCGCTGTCCGACTACTACACCGCGCGCTACGGCCGCGTGGTGTTCGACAAGGCGCTGCGCGAGCACATGGTGTTCTCGGACCACAGCCTGGCCACCGACAGCGTGTTTGCCGAGATGCACTTGGTGTCGTGCCGCAACGTGCTGATCTATTTCGAGCGCGACTTGCAGGATCGGGCCCTGGGCCTGTTCCGCGAGGCGTTGTGCCACCGGGGCTTTCTGGGGCTGGGCTCCAAGGAATCGCTGCGCTTTTCAGCCCAGGCCGATGCGTTTGATGACTTCGTGGTGACCGATCGCATCTACCGCAAGAAGGCAGGCCACTGATGCCCGAGCATCCAGCGCTTCACAAGCCAGCCAGCCCTGCCGATGGCGAGGCCGCGACCGTGTTCCGGGCCATTGTGATCGGCGGGTCGTCGGGGGGCATCGACGCCCTGATGGAACTGATGCCCGCGCTGCCCGCCACGCTGCGCGCGGCGGTGCTGGTGGTGCTGCACCTGCCTCGCGACCGGCCGAGCATGCTGGCCGAGATCTTCCAGCCGCGCTGTGCGCTCCCGCTGCGGGAGGCCTGCGACAAGGAGCCGCTGTTGCCCGGGACCGTCTACCTTGCACCGCCTGATTACCACTTTCTCGTGGACACAGGCCCCTGTGCTGCCTTGTCGGTGGACCCGCCGGTGCACTACTCGCGGCCCTCGATTGACGTGCTGTTCGAGTCCGCTGCGGACCAGTATGGCGAAGCCCTCGTCGGCGTACTGCTCTCGGGCGCCAACGATGATGGTGCTGCTGGCCTGCAAGCCATCGGCGCGGCAGGCGGCCTGACGGTGGTGCAGGACCCCGCCAGCGCGCTCGTACCTGCCATGCCCCGGGCAGCCCTCGCACGCTGCGCATCGCCCCATGTCCTGTCGCCCGCCGGCATCGCCCAGCTTTTGACGCGGCTGCACCGCGAAGGCAGCCTCTGAAAGCGCCCCACCCAGCCCCACCATTGAACAACGCCCAGTCCATGCCCCACAACGACCGCGTGAAATGCCTGCTCGTCGATGACGTCGCGGAGAACCTCATTGCCCTGGAAGCCTTGCTCCAGCGCGATGACATCGACATTCTCAAGGCGCAGTCCGGCCCCGAGGCGCTGGAGCTTCTGCTCGCCCACCATGACGTGGCCCTGGCGCTGCTGGACGTGCAGATGCCGGAGATGAACGGCTTCGAGCTGGCAGAGCTCATCCGCGGCAGCGAGCGCACACGGGGCATCCCGCTCATCTTCATGACCGCCGGGTCGCGCGAGCAGAACTGGCAGTTCAAGGGCTACGAAAGCGGGGCGGTGGACTTCCTCTACAAACCCATTGACCCACACATGCTCGCCAGCAAGGCCAATGTGTTCTTCGAACTACATCGGCGCAAGCAGGCCCTGGCCCACGAACTGCGCGAACGCACCGCGGCACTGCGCGTCAATGAGTTGTTCATGGCGGTGTTGAGCCACGACCTGCGCACGCCGCTGATGTCCGTCAGCGCAGCCGCTTCGGCCCTCAAGCGCCAGCCTGACATGCCGCCCGACAAGGTGGCCACGATGGCGGAGCGGATACTCAGCAGCGGCCAGCGCATGGGGCGGATGATCGAGGACCTGCTGGACGTGACCCGTATCCGGCAGGCCGGCGGCTTGGCGATAAAGCCCGTCTCGGCGTCCTTGCGCGACGTGATGGAACGCACCCTGCAGGAAGTGCAGACCAGCTATCCCGAACGCGTGATCGAAAGCAGCTTCTGCGGGGACCTGGACGGTGTGTGGGACGCCGAGCGGCTGTGCCAAGTCATCACCAACCTGGTTGGCAACGCGGTGCACCATGGCGCTCCGGATCAGCCGGTGCAGGTATGCGCAGATGGCACCCAGGCGTCCATCGTGGCTGTGGATGTGACTAACGCCGGCACCATCCCCCCGCATTTGCTGGATCACCTTTTCAATCCGTTCCGGGGGCGTGACAGGGAGCCCGGGCGTAGGGAAGGACTGGGGCTGGGACTGTTCATCGCGCACCAGATCGCAGAGGCGCACCAGGGGCGCATCGCGGTGCATTCTGCCGACGGAATCACCCGGTTCCGGCTGGAACTTCCGCGCGTCTCGCGCGCTTGAAAATCGGTAGAGCCGCCTCAGAAAGGGGCCGCAGCCCGTGCGGCGTTACGCGTTCACGGCGCGCGGCCGGGCGCAAAACAGCTCAGGCCGCAGACCGGTCCAGCGACTGGCGCAGATTCACCAGCAACTCTTCCAGTTCTTCGATTTCGAAAGGTTTGAGAAGGGTTCGCACATTCGCCCCCCAGCTGGCCGGGTAGTCGCCCATCTCGTATCCCGAGCACAGCACCACCCAGCGCTGAGGATCGTCTGCCAGAACCTTGCGCGCCAGATCGATGCCCGACATGCCGGGCAAGCTCACGTCGGTCACCAGCACGTCGTATGGTTGCGCGGCATCGAGTTCCAGAGCCTCTTCCGCGGTGGCGCAGGACGTCACCGCCCGGCCCTCTGCCTCCATCAGCATGCCGATGGTTTCGCGCAGTTCCGGGTGATCTTCAACGTACAGGATTCGCATAGGTCAGGGGTTTCAAACGTGGCGCACGACGGAATGTGACGCCAGCAACCGCACTGCCCCAGGGCGTGAGCGGATGTCTTGCGAATGATGCGCAGAGACATCCGCATCCCTTTGTAGGACAAAACGCAATTCAAGGGGGCGGAAACCCTGTGATTGCAGAGGCCGCCCTCGCGCCCTGCATCGCGCCTGCAAGCCGCGGCGTCATTCTTCAAGCAGCGACCGGAGCATCCAGGCCGTCTGCTCGTGGACCGTGAGCCGCTGGGTCAGCAGGTCTGCGGTGGGCTCGTCGCTGGCCTTGTCCGCCAGCGGGAACAGACTGCGGGCCGTGCGCGCGACCGCTTCGTGGCCTTCCACCAGCACGCGCACCATGTCCAGCGCCTTGGGCGGCGTGGCAGGGGCATCCGGCACCGTGGCCAATTGGCCGAACTGGGCGTAGGAGCCCGGCGCCACATGGCCGAGCGAGCGGATCCGTTCGGCAATCGGATCCACCGCGTTCCAGAGTTCGGTGTACTGCGCCATGAACATGGTGTGCAGCGTATTGAACATGGGGCCGGTCACGTTCCAGTGAAAGTTGTGCGTGGTGAGGTACAGCGTGTACGTGTCGGCCAGCAGGCGCGAGAGCCCCTGGGCAATGGCGGCACGGTCCTTGTCGCTGATGCCGATGTTGATGCGGGGGGCGCTGGTGGGGGTGGCTTTGGGTGCTTTGGCCATGGCATTGCTCCTGAAGTGGAAAGGGAATCAAAAGCTGGCGCCTTCGACGATGAAGGCACCACACCGAATCACTTTAGCCCAAGGCCGCTACAGATAGCTTGGGCCGGATCAGAAACGCAGCGCGCCTGCGGGGCATGGGGCCGCGCAGCGGCGCCCCCTTCCTCACGACAGCCGCGTGACACCCGGCAGTTCGCACGCATAGATGGCGTTGCGCAGGGCTGCGATGGCTTCGTAACGGGTGAAGCTGCGCCGCCAGGCGAGCACCACGCGCCGCATGGGTGGCGGGCCGCCGTCGGCTTCGCGGATGGGAAGATAGCGCACGTAGGTTTCGTCGCTTTTTCGCCGGCGGGACACGGTGAGCATCGCGTCGCGCGGCACGGAAAGGCGCGGCACCAGCGTCACGCCCATGCCGGCGGCCACCATGTGCTTGATGGTCTCCAGCGATGAGCCCTCAAACGACTTGCGAATGCCCTCGGCATTGCTGGAAAACCGCGCGAACTCAGGGCAGACCTCCAGCACATGGTCACGGAAGCAGTGGCCCGCGCCCAGCAGCAGCATGGTCTCGCTTTTGAGTTCCTCGGCGCTCACGGTTTTCTTGGCCGCCAGCGGATGCGCGCTCGGCACTGCGGCCATGAAGGGCTCGTCGTACAGCGGCGCCACGGCGAGGCCTGTGTCAGGAAAGGGCTCGGCCAGGACCGCGCAGTCGATCTCGCCCGTGCGCAGCATTTCGAGCAGCTTGACCGTGAAGTTTTCCTGCAGCATCAGCGGCATTTGCGGCGTGCGGGCAATGGAGTGGCGCACCAGCTCGGGCAGCAGGTAGGGTCCGATGGTGTAGATCACGCCCAGCGTGAGCGGGCCGGCCAGCGGGTCCTTGCCGCGCTTGGCGATTTCCTTGATGGCGGCCGCCTGCTCCAGCACGCTCTGCGCCTGGCGCACGATCTCTTCGCCCAGCGGCGTCACCGTCACCTCGCCGGCGCTGCGCTCGAAGAGCTTCACGTCCAGCTCTTCCTCCAGCTTCTTGATGGCGACCGACAGCGTCGGCTGCGAGACATAGCAGGCATCCGCCGCGTGGCCAAAATGCTTCTCACGCGCCACGGCCACGATGTACTTGAGTTCGGTGAGGGTCATGTGCGTCAGGCCTTGAGATAGTCTGATTTTCCCCCCAACCAGCGTGCGATGTGTTTCGCGGCCAATTCCGGATGGCGATCCAGCATCCGTGGCGCCAGCTCGCGCGCCCATTCCAGCAGATGGGTATCGGTCGCCAGGTCGGCAAACCGCAGCAGCGCATCGCCCGACTGGCGGGCGCCCAGAAACTCGCCGGGCCCCCGGATCTCCAGGTCGCGCCGGGCGATCTCGAAGCCATCGTTGGTCTCGGCCATGGCGCGCAGGCGCTCCTTGGCGGTCTCGCCCACGCGGCCGCTGTCGTTGGTGGAATACAGCAGCACGCAGGCCGATGCCGCCGCGCCGCGCCCCACCCGGCCGCGCAATTGGTGCAGCTGGGAGAGGCCAAAGCGCTCGGCATGCTCGATGACCATGAGCGAGGCGTTGGGCACGTCCACGCCCACCTCAATCACGGTGGTGCTGACCAGCACGCCCATCTGGCCGCTGGTGAAGAGCGCCATCACGGCCTTCTTCTCGGCGGCGGGCATGCGCGAATGCAGCAGGCCGACCATCACGCCGGGCAGGGCCTCGCTCAGGTCCTGGTGCGTGGCGGTGGCATTGGAGAGGTCCAGCGCCTCGCTCTCTTCAATCAACGGGCACACCCAATACACCTGCCGCCCGGCGGCCACCTGCGCGCCGATGCGCTCGATGACTTCGTCCTTGCGGCTGTCGGCTATCAGCTTGGTGACGATGGGCGTGCGGCCGGGGGGCAGCTCGTCGATCACGGACACGTCCAGGTCGGCGTAGTAGCTCATGGCCAGCGTGCGCGGGATGGGGGTGGCGCTCATCATCAGCATGTGCGGCTCCATGCCGTGCTCAGCCAATTTGCGGCGCAGCTCCAGCCGCTGCGCCACGCCAAAGCGGTGCTGCTCGTCGATGATGGCCAGGGCCAGGTTCTTGAATCGCACCTGCTCCTGGATCACGGCGTGCGTGCCCACCACCAGCGCGGCCTCGCCGCTTTCCACCAGCGCCAGCATGGCGGTGCGGTCCTTCTTCTTCTGCCCGCCCACCAGCCAGGCCACCTTGCGCCCGCGCGCGGCCAGCAGGGGTTCGAGCCAGCCGATCATCTTGGCGAAGTGCTGCTCGGCCAGGATTTCTGTGGGCGCCATCAGCGCGCACTGCCAGCCTGCGTCCATGGCCACGCAGGCGGCCAGGGCCGAGACCACCGTCTTGCCCGAGCCCACATCGCCCTGCAGCAGTCGGTGCATGGGCACGGGGCGCGCCAGGTCGGCCGCGATCTCCTCGCCCACGCGGCGCTGCGCGGCGGTAAGGCCAAAGGGCAGCACGGCCAGCAGCTGCTCGTGCAGGGGCAGCGCCGCGCCCTGCGCGGGCTGCGGGCGCAGCACCGGCGCACGCAGCCGGTCACGTTCGCGGCGGGACTGGTACTGCGAGAGCTGCTGGGCCAGCAGTTCCTCGGCCTTCAGGCGCTGCCAGGCCGGGTGGCTGTGGTCTTCCAGCGTGGACAGAGCCACATCGGGCGTGGGGTGGTGCAAAAAAGTGAGCGCCTCGCGCAGGCTGCACAAGCGCTGGAGGCCATTTTTGCCATAAAAGCCCGTCACCGGCGGCTCGGCGCCCGGCGGCAGCGTGTCGGACAGGTCGGCCCGCGCCAGCGCGCTCACCACAGCCCGCCGCAGGTAAGGCTGGGGCAGGCCGGCCGTGGTGGGGTAGACCGGCGTGAGCGCGGCGGGCAGTTCGCCGCCGGCCTGGCGGAAGGCGGGGTGCAGCATCTGCCGGCCCCAGAAGCCGCCCTTGACCTCGCCCCGGATGCGCAGCCGCGCGCCGACGGCCAGCGTCTTGAGGTGCGAGGGGTAGAAGCTGAAAAAACGCAGCTCGCACGTGGCCGAGCCGTCATCCACCTGCACCACCAGTTGGCGGCGCGGGCGCAGCTGCACGTCGCTGGCGGTCACGGTCGCCTCGATCTGCACCATCTGGCCGTCGCGGGCGCTGGACAGGGGCGTGATGCGGGTTTCGTCCTCGTAGCGCAGGGGCAGGTGCAAGGCCAGGTCGATGTCGCGGCGCAACCCCATTTTCTGCAGGGCCTTGTGGGCCGCCGATGCCCCCGCGCGAACCGCCTGGCGTGGCGCCGCGGGCGGGATGAGCGGCGAAGGAACGGACTTGGCAGCAGCAGGCATCACAACACATCGGCTAGGGGGTACGCGGGCATCGCGGAGCAAAAGGCTACCATGGCAAAAATCCGCGAAATTCGGCAAATTTGATACAATCGATAATGAAATAACATATAGTTACTCATATCGGCCGCCGTGTGCGCTGCCGGAGGCTTGCTGAGACAGGTTTGCTCCGGTAGCACATTGGCTTACTCTCCAGGTATTTAGTCATGCTCAAGCGCATCCACGTCCGACACCTTACCCTGGGCATGTACCTCCACGAGTTTTGCGGTTCGTGGATGGATCACCCGTTCTGGCGGGCCAAGTTCCTGCTCAAAGACCCCAAGGACCTCGAACGCATCCAGTCCACCGCCATCCAGGAATGCTGGATCGATACATCCAAGGGCCTGGATGTGGCCGCCGGCACGGCATCCAAGTCGCGCGAGGAGGTGGACGCGCAGATCGCTACCGACTTCAGCCTGCTGGAAAACCTGCCCCCCCTGCGCGTCACGCTGCCGCCACCACCGCCTCCGCCCGTGCGGGACCACACGCCCGCCGACATGGGGACCGAGTTGCGGCGGGCCGCGGCCATCTGCGGCAAAGCCAAGCAGGCCGTGGTGTCGATGTTCCACGAGGCCCGGATGGGCCGCGCCGTCGACTCGGTGGGCGCGCAGCACCTGGTCGAAGAGATTTCCGATTCGGTCACCCGCAACCCCGGGGCGCTGATCAGCCTGGCGCGCCTGAAAACGGCGGACGACTACACCTACATGCATTCGGTGGCGGTGTGCGCGCTCATGGTGGCACTGGCGCGGCAACTGCGGCTCAACGACGAGCAGACGCGCCTGGCGGGCATGGCCGGCCTGCTGCACGACCTGGGCAAGGCGGCCATCCCCCTGGCGGTGCTGAACAAGCCGGGCAAGCTGACCGACGCAGAATTCAACGTCGTGCGCAGCCACCCGGTGGAGGGCTACCACATGCTCAAGGAAGGCGGAAAACTGCCCGACGCCGTGCTGGACGCCTGCCTGCACCACCACGAGAAGATCGACGGCTCGGGCTACCCCGACAAGCTCCAGGGCGAGGGCATCAGCGTGATCGCACGCATGGCGGCCATCTGCGACGTGTACGACGCCATCACCTCCGACCGCCCGTACAAGCGTGGCTGGGATCCGTCCGAGTCGCTGCGGCGCATGGCCGAATGGACCAGCGACCATTTCGACCAGCGCCTGTTCCAGGCGTTCGTCAAGAGCATCGGCATCTACCCGGTGGGCTCGATGGTGCGGCTGACCTCGGGGCGCATCGGCGTGGTGACGCAGCAGGCACCCACGGCCCTGACGACGCCGCAGGTGAAGGTGTTCTATTCGACCAAGTCCGACCTGCGCATTCCACCGGAGGTGGTGGACCTTGCCGCGCCGGGCTGCACCGAGAAAATCGTGGCGCGTGAAGACCCCGACAAATGGCGCTTCCCGGACTTCGATGAGCTCTGGTCCGGCTTTGCAGACAAGCCTTGGTAGTGGGCTCTTAGAGCCTGTCTACGATCCCCCCGATGGTAGGCTTTGCTGCCATGCCCGCTTTCATCACCCTCACCCTCAACCCAGCGCTCGACCTGAGCACCGCCACCGAACGCCTGCAACCCACGCACAAGCTGCGTTGCGGCACCGCGCTGCGGTTTGCCGGCGGCGGGGGCATCAATGTGGCGCGGGTGCTGCACCGTCTGGGCGCCGACGTACAGGCGTGGGCCCTGGCTGGCGGCGTGGCTGGCGCGCAGGTCGCGGACCTGCTGGCCGCCGAAGGGGTGCCCACCCGGTTTCTGCCCATCGCGGGCGATACGCGTGAGAACTTCTCGGTGCTGGAAACCGCCACGGGGCGGGAGTTCCGCTTCGTGCTGCCAGGCCCCAGCGTGCAGCCCACCGAGTGGCAGGATTGCGTGGCCCAGCTGGTCCAGCAAACCCGGCAGACGCACAGCTCGCCCCAGGAGGCTGCGCCGCGCTGGCTGGTGGCCAGCGGCAGCCTGCCGCCCGGCGTGCCCGACGACATCTACGCCCAGCTCGCGCGCGCCCTGCGCGGGCCGGGCGTGCGCCTGGCCGTCGACACCTCGGGCGCCGCGCTGTCGGCCGCGCTGCAGGCAGGCGTGGCAGTAGTCAAGCCCAGCCTGCGCGAGTTGCGCGAGCTCGTCCAGCAGCCGCTCGCGCACGCAGCCGACTGGTGCGCCGCGGCCCATTCGCTGGTGACCAGCGGCGCTGCCGAGGTCGTGGCCCTGTCGGCGGGCGAAGACGGTGCCGTGCTCGCGACCCGCGACGGCGTGTGGCAGGCGCCCGCCGTGCCGGTACCCGCCGCCACCGGTACGACCGGGGCCGGCGACTGTTTTCTGGCAGCCCTGCTCTGGGCGCTGGACGACGGCCAACCCGCACCCGACGCACTGCGCTGGGGCGTGGCCGCAGGCGCGGCCGCCCTGTTGTCGCCCGGCACTGCGCTGGCGCATGCCGCCGACGTGAAGCGGATCGTGGCGAGCGTGCCGCCACCGGTAGCGCACGCGCTGTCTGCCTGACGGCTCCTCTGACTACCGCAGAAAAACGCTGACCGTGGTCGTGGCAGGGCCTGCATGGGACAATCTGGGCTTCTTTTTCAACTTGGCACGGGCCCGTTCGGCCCTCAAGCACCCATGACCGATCTGTCCCACGGCGCGCCCGGCGCTGTCCCCGCACCACACTCCACGCGGGCATTCACCCTCAGCGATTTCGATTTTTCGCTGCCCCCCGAACTCATCGCCCAGCACCCCGCCGCCGAACGCAGCGCCTCACGCCTGCTGGATGGCCGCGCCATCGAGCCCGTGGACCGCATCTTCCGCGAACTGCCCGGGCTGCTGCGTGAAGGCGACCTGCTGGTGTTTAACGACACCCGCGTGGTCAAGGCGCGCATCTTTGGCGAGAAGGCCAGCGGTGGCAAGCTGGAGCTGCTGATCGAGCGTGTTTTGCCGGCAGAGGCTGGCAATCCCGGCAATGAAGTCGTGGCCCACATGAAGGTCAGCAAGAAACCCCTGCCTGGCAGCACGGTGCACATGGCCGGCGGGCGCCACGCGGGCGGGTTCGACGCCACGTTGCTCTCGCGCTGGCCCACGGAAGACGGCCCTCTGTTCCGCTTTGCGCTGCACGGCCCGGCGGGCGAATCGCCGTGGGAGCTGATGGAGCGCCACGGCCACCTGCCGCTGCCGCCCTACATCGAACGCCAGCAGAACGCCGACCACGACCCCGACGCGGCCGAAGACAGCGAGCGCTACCAGACCGTCTTTGCGCGCGCCCCTGGCGCCGTGGCCGCCCCCACCGCCGCGCTGCACTTTGACGACGGCGTGCTGGCCGACCTGGCCGCGCGCGGCATCGAGCGCGCCAGTGTCACGCTGCATGTGGGTGCTGGCACTTTCCAGCCCGTGAAGACCGAGAACCTGGCCGAGCACCAGATGCACAGCGAGTGGTACGAAGTGCCGCTGGCCACCCTGGCCGCCCTGGAACGCTGCCGCCAGCGCGGTGGGCGCGTGGTGGCCGTGGGCACGACCACCGTGCGCACACTCGAATCCTGGGCACGTTCGGGCCAGGCCACGGGCGACACCAACATCTTCATCACGCCGGGCTTCGCCTTCCAGGTGGTGGATCTGCTGATCACGAATTTCCATCTTCCCAAGAGCACGCTGATGATGCTGGTGAGCGCCTTTGCAGGCTATGCGCACGCCATGGGCCTGTACCGCCACGCGATTGCGCAGCAGTACCGCTTCTTCAGCTATGGCGACGCCATGCTGCTGGAGCGCAGCACTACGCGTTGACCAGGCTGGCGCGCCACATCACGGGCAATTGGTCACCGGCGCCAGCCGAGGAGCGGCACCGATTTCGGGCAGGCGGTTGGCCGACGGCACACGCACGCAATGCGTGCCGGCAGGCCCCTGGACGCGGGAGACACGGCTGCCGTCACCGCCCACCGACTCGTGCACCGAGACGCCCTCCCCCAGGCGCACGCCAGATACCGGCGCCTCGCGCTGCGGCACCAGGGCCTCTGCCGCGGGGGTGCCGTGGCGCCGCTGCCAGGTGCGCTCCCGCTGCAGGACCCGGGCGATGCCTTCGGAGTCCCAGGGTACTGGCGTGGGCTGCGGGCTCGAGGCGCCAGGCCGGGGTTGCGCCGCCACGCCGGGCAGGGGTGTCGCGCTGTGTTCCGCGGCCCCGCTCGGCGCCGCCTCCGTGACTCCGCTGGGCGCCTGCACGGCGATCGCCGGGGCAGTCCGTTCCGCAAGGGCCGCGCGTGACGCTGCAGCACGGAGCGGCGTCGGGGTGGTCGGTCGCTCCGGTGCCCGCGCAGGAGCCTCCGGCACGACCTCCACCCACTGCATCGCCTTCTCGACGGGCGGCGGCGGGCGCCCTCCTGTCTTGACCCCCACGGTGATCAGCGCCGCATGCAGGAGCAAGGACAGCGCGACGGCCAGGCCCAGGCGCCGGCGGCTTGAACGGCCCCGCAGATCGAACCGCAACGGCTCACGCCCCGCTCTCGCTGGCCGGCTCCTCCCCCTCCTGCGGCACCCAGGCCAGCAGGTCGCCCGGCTGGCACTGCAGGTAGTCGCAGATGGCCGACAGCGTTTCGAAACGCACGCCCTTGACCTTGCCGCTCTTGAGCAGGGAGAGATTGGCTTCGGTGATGCCCACATGGGCTGCCAGATCGCGCGACTTCACCTTGCGGCGCACCAGCATTTCATCCAGGGTGACAACGATGGGCATGTGACGTGACGTCCCTAGTCAGACGAATGCATCGGCTTCGGCCTGCAGGCGCGAGCCCTCGGCCAGCACATGGGCCAGCAGCAGCATCATGAGGCCCACGACTAGCGTACTGACCTCGAACGAACCCACGCCCAGGGCGATCAACCCGCCGTTCTGCCCCGAGGCCAGCCACGACAGCAGCGCCGTCACGCCCATCTGGTACAGCAGCGAAGTCACGAACATCGCCAGAAAACCCCAGCCCACGCCCCGGAAGCCCCGCACGACCGCTGAACCGAACACTTCTCCCGCCAGGAAGGCACGGCAGATGCGGTGCACGCACAGCACCGTGTAGAACATGGCCGCTGCGGGAATGCACTCCAGCAGCACGCCCACCCAGCGCCACTGCGTCTCCATCGACTGGGGCGGCGTGAGCCCCACCAGTTGCGCCTGCGCTGGCACGAGCCCCACGGGCATCCAGGCACCCCAGCCGTCGGCGTGGCCGATGGCGGCCCACCGCGCCAGCGAAAGGGCCAGCGAACCCAAGGCGCAACCCCAACTGGCCAACAGCAGCATCCAGGCGAGGCGCTGGAACGACGGGCTCTGCACGGGCGAGGGCGGCGCATGGAACGCGTTCTGGGTCATGGATGGGTCCGCAATAATTTTCTGTAAAACAATAATAGTATACTGCTTTACGAGAAATTTTTATTGTTTTACTCAGATGCCACTTTTGCCTGCCACCCCAGGTCACCGGTGCTCCGCCGGCCGTTTCATGCGCTGGCGGGCCACTGGATGGGCCGCTGCGCTGTGCGCCGCACTGCTCGCCGCATGCGGCAGCATTCCCGTGTCTTCGCTGTGGAAGCTGCGCAATCTCCAGCTCGAAACCCTGGACCCGGCCGCCCTGCGCGCAGCGGTGGTGCACAGCCCGGCGCTGCTCGTCCAGGGCCAGTCGCTGATGCTCTCAGTGTCCGTATCACGCAAGGTGCGACGACCGGGCGGCGGTACCACCACCGAGACGCTGGCAGAAAAACTGCCACTGCAGGAGTTGCGCACCACCGCCGAACGCAGCGCGCTGGTGGACTACGAGTCCCCCCGGACGGTGGTGCAAGTTTGGCGCATCGACCCTGCCGCCCTGCCCCGGCTGCATGCACTGCGCACCACCGCGCTGGGCTGGAAAAAAACGCCAGACGATGCAGGCCAACGTGAATTGAGCCTGGGGCTGGAACTGGCGGGCTGCGAGAAGCCGGGTCTGCAGCAGCGCACGGTGACCACCCTTCTGCGCTTTGCGGACCCCGGCGAATACATCCCTATCGTGCGCAACCTGGACCTGGCGGAGACAATGCCGCCCGAGGAGCTGAAGCAGCGGTTCCCCGCCTGCGCCCAGGGTTGAAGACGCCGCCCGCAGGCACCACCCGCGCGGCGCCCGGCCAAGGTATCAGAGGCTGAGAGTTTTTTGGCCGAGCCCGAAAGGCGCGTGAAAACGCTTCGGATCTAGGCGAAAAGCACCGCCATAGCCCAGGCTGTGGCGAGCATTTGCTTGCGGCGTCCGGAGTGTTTTGGCGTGCAGGGCGGGTTCGGACAAAAGATTCTCAGCCCTGGTGCTGCTCGCGAAACGCGCGCGCCTTGCCAAAGTGCCCGTTGCCGATGAAGGGCACTGGGGGGCGCAGCGCCGACAGGGGTGAGGGGTGGTTGGATGTGAGCACCAGGTGTCCGCGATCTGACGGAATGAAGGCCCGCTTGCTCTGCGCATGCGAGCCCCACAGCATGAACACCACCGGCCGCGGGCCTTCGGCCACGTGGCGGATCACGGCATCGGTGAGCTGCTCCCAGCCTTTGCCCGCATGGCTGGCCGGCAGACCCTCTTCCACCGTGAGGCAGGTGTTGAGCAACAGCACGCCATTGCGGGCCCACTTCACCAGGCTCCCGCCGGGCTCGGGGAACGGCGGAAACGGCGTGCCCAGGTCGCGCTGCATTTCCTTGAAGATGTTCTGCAGCGACGGTGGCAGGCGCACGCCCGGCGCCACCGAGAAGGCCAGCCCCTCGGCCTGGCCCCGGCCGTGGTAAGGGTCCTGGCCCAGGATGACCACGCGCACCTGATCGGGCGGCGTGAGGCTCAGCGCCCGCAGCGGCTGCGGGGGGAAGATCACGGCCCCCGCCTGCAGCCGCGCCTGCAGGAACGCGAGCAGGGCCTGCCCCCGTTCACCCGCAAAGAACGCGTCGATCAACGGCTGCCAGCCGGGCGCCACGGGCCAGTCCGCCGGGTTGGCACTCTGGAGCTGCGTTGCAGCCTGCGAATCTGAATTCATGGTCAAAACAGGCTCCAGCGCTTGAAAATCAAGCGCAAGAAGCTATATATTTAATAGCAACCAGATCAAACAGCGAAAAGCTTGGCCAGGGCCAGGCCCGGGTCATCGGCGCGCATGAAGGCTTCACCCACCAGGAAGGCGTGCACCCCCGCGTCGCGCATCGTCTTCACATCGGCAGGTTTGAGAATGCCCGACTCGGTGACCAGCAGCCGGTCCTGCGGCACGTCTTTCAACATGGAGAGCGTCGTGTCCAGCGTGACTTCGAACGTGCGCAGGTTGCGGTTGTTGATGCCTACCAGCGGGGTCTTGAGCTTGAGCGCCCGTTCCAGTTCGGGCCGGTCGTGCACCTCCACCAGCACGGCCATGTCCAGGCTGCGCGCAATGGCCTCGAAGTCGGCCATCTGCGCGTCATCCAGGCAGGCAGCGATCAGCAGAATGGCATCGGCGCCCATGGCTCGCGATTCGTAGATCTGGTACGCATCCACCATGAAGTCCTTGCGCAGAACGGGCAGCAGGGTGCTGGCGCGGGCCTGCTTCAGGTAGTCGGGCTGGCCCTGGAAGAACTGCCGGTCGGTCAGCACCGACAGGCAGGCCGCGCTCACCTTGCCATCGCCTTCCATGTAGCTCTGGGCGATGTCGGCGGGCTCGAAGTCGGCGCGCAGCACCCCCTTGCTGGGGCTGGCCTTCTTGATCTCGGCAATCACCGCCGCCTGGCCCTTGGCGATCTTGGCGCGCAGCGCGCCTTCGAAGTCGCGCGTGAGCACGCGGCTCTCGGCGTCGGCGCGCATGGCTTCAAAGGACAGACGCTTTTTGGCTGCCGCTACTTCTTCGTGCTTGACGGCGACGATTTTGTTAAGGATGTCGGACATGGAGATTCAATAAGAAGAGTAGGGATTGTCGTCAGGAAGCCGCACCGCGCCGTCCCGTCTTTACCAGCGGTTCGCCGGAGCGGCGGATACGAAGGCGCTGCGCCAGCAGATCAACGCAAAGATCAAGCTGCTCGCGCTCTCGCTCGAACTTGCTACCGGATCCTGGCAAAGGAACTGAGGACAACTGGGCCACCGGGCCTCGCCGTACATGGCGCAGTTCCAGCGCAAATGTCGTCGCGGTGCTAGATCCACCTGCTGCATAGCAGCCTAGGCTGTATTCGTTGGGTTCGATCGCTATGGCCTCCTTGGCCGTCTGGCGCACAGGCATGAGGCGGCCTTGCGCAAAATCGACCAGCCAGCCACCGGCGGGACTGAGGCGCTTTCGCTCCATCCACCACATGGCGGCACCAGCAAGCAAGCCAGTCCCCGCGATCACGATCCACTTGACAGGGGGATCCTGGAATTCGGGCATCACAAGCAGTCGCACCCCGAGAACGAGTGCAATGACAACCACGGTCACCGTGGTCACCCACGGACTCGCTGGCTTGCTAAGTTGATCAGGCAGCAGCAGGCGGTGCGTCTGCGGCAAGGCCAGAGCGAGTGCGAGTTCCGTCACGCTATGCAACGGCCGATGGTCAACCTTCAAGGACCTCAACGGGTGGATCGGCATACGAGATCGCTACTCGTGATGGCGGCGCGGCACTTCGGATCAGTTCAGCGCCAGCGCGTGCGTACGGCTCACTACCTGCTCCAGCTTGGCCAGCGCGGCGCCCGACGCAATCGCGGCACGGGCCTTGGCCAAGCCTGCAGGCACCGAATCGACCACATTGGCGGCATACAGTGCCACACCGGCGTTCAGGCACACGATGTCTTGCGCGGCGCCAGGCTCGCCCTTGAGCACGCCGATCAGCATCTCGCGCGACTGCTCAGGCGTTTCGACCTTGAGCGCGCGGTTGCTCGCCATCGGCAGGCCGAAGTCCTCGGGGTGGATTTCATACTCGGTGATCTGGCCGTTTTTCAACTCCCCCACCAAAGTGGCAGCGCCCAGGCTGACTTCGTCCATGCCATCACGGCCGTACACCACCAGCGCGTGCTCGGCGCCCAAGCGCTGCAGCGCGCGCACCTGGATACCCACGAGGTCGGGGTGGAACACGCCCATGAGGATGTTGGGTGCTCCGGCCGGGTTGGTCAGCGGGCCCAGGATGTTGAAGATGGTGCGCACGCCCAGCTCCTTGCGCACGGGTGCCACGTTCTTCATGGCCGGATGGTGGTTGGGCGCGAACATGAAACCGATGCCCACGTCGGCAATGCACTGGGCGATCTGCTCGGGCTTGAGGTTGATGTGGATGCCCAGGGCTTCCATCACATCGGCGCTGCCGCTCTTGCTCGACACACCGCGCCCGCCGTGCTTGCTGACCTTGGCGCCTGCAGCAGCTGCCACAAACATCGAGCAGGTGGAGATGTTGAAGGTATTGGCGCCGTCGCCGCCCGTGCCCACGATGTCCACCATGTGGGTCGCGTCCTTGACGTGCACCTTGGTGCTGAACTCGCGCATCACCTGCGCGGCGGCGGTGATCTCGCCGATGGTTTCCTTCTTCACGCGCAAGCCGGTGATGATGGCTGCGGTGATGACGGGCGACAGCTCGCCATTCATGATGAGGCGCATCAGGTGCAGCATCTCATCGTGGAAGATTTCGCGGTGCTCGATGGTGCGCTGCAGCGCTTCCTGGGGGGTGATGGGCATGACGGTGTCTCCTGGAGCGGCGTTCAGGCCGCCGGTTGATCGGTAAAAGCCAGCTTGAGTCCGAAGCCGATGAACATGGCGCCGGCCACCCGGTCCAGCCAATGCATGCCGCGCTGGATCACCGTGGCACGCCGCGCCATCCATGATGCTGCCAGCGCCCACCCCACGTTGACGGGAATGGCGTTCACGTTGAACAGCACGCCCAGCAGCACAAAGGCCAGCGCCTTGTTGTCGGTGCCCGGCGCGATGAACTGCGGCACAAAGGCCAGGAAGAAGATGGCGACCTTGGGGTTGAGCACGTTGGTCCAGAAGCCGCCGAGGAACACCTTGCGAAGCGGCGTGTGCGGCGCAGGGGCCGCCTGCGCCGCCGCCAGCGCGGCCGTGTTGCCATTGTCGGCGCCGGGTTTGGACAGCAGCATGCGCACGCCCATCCACATCAGGTAAGCCGCGCCGATCCACTTGAGCACCGTGAATGCCGTGGCCGACGTGGCCAGCAGCGCGCCCACACCCACGGCCGCCGCGAAGATGTGCACAAAACACCCGGCCGTGATGCCCAGCCCCGCCACGATGCCCGCGCGTGTGCCGGAACGCAGCGCGTTGGTCACGACGTAGAGCACATCGGGCCCGGGCGTGAGGTTGAGCAGCCAGCCGGCCGCAATGAACATGAGCAGTTGATGAAGTTCGGGCATGGGGTGTCTACCAGCGTCGGTCAGGTTCCAGGCGGTGCAGGAAGGTCGTCAGCGAATCGCGCGGAGGCTGCACCGCATGCGCGGCCAGGATACGCCCTGCTGCCCCCCGGTGGTACGTGCCATGCACAACCAAGTGGTTCAGGATCTCGCTGCGCGACATGCGCCCCGTGTCGCCGTCGGTGAAGCGGAAAGCCACGGACTCAGCCAGTTGCGCATCATCCAGCCCGCCCACGTACTGCACATACCAGTCGTCCGACACGCGCACGGCATCGCTCAAGGTGGCCAGCTCCGGCGTTGCATCGGTGTTGGTGGCCTGGTAGGTGGTCTGGGGCAGACCCTGCAGGTGGCTGGCAAAGACGCGGTCCACCACGTAGGTGTGGTTCAGGATGCGCACAAACAGCCGGTAGTCGTCGGCAGGCAATGCGCCCTGCGATGCCGCGCCCAGTGCCAGCAGCTCCTGGTTGGCCCACCGCTTGTACTGAAAGAGCTGGGCCAGGCCCTGAGAGGCCGTCATGCGCGCTGCTCCAGAAAGTTCTTGAGCATGGCGTGGCCGTGTTCGGTGAGGATGCTTTCGGGGTGGAACTGCACGCCTTCGATGGGCAGTGTCTTGTGGCGCACGCCCATGATCTCGCCATCCTCCGTCCAGGCCGTCACCTCCAGCACCTCGGGGCAGGTGGCGCGCTCGATGGCCAGGGAGTGGTAGCGGTTGACCGTGAACTTCTCCGGCAACCCCGCGAACACGCCCTTTTGTGTGGTGGTGATGACGCTGGTCTTGCCGTGCATCAGCTCCTGCGCGCGGACGATGGTGCCGCCGAACGCCGCACCGATACTCTGGTGGCCCAGGCACACGCCCAGGATGGGCAGCTTGCCCGCAAAGTGCTGGATCGCGGCAACCGAGATGCCGGCCTCGGCGGGCGAGCACGGGCCGGGCGAGATGACCAGGCGGTCGAGTTGCCCGGCATTCAGGCGCGCCTCGATCTCGGCCACGGTGATCTCGTCGTTGCGGAACACCTCCACCTCGGCGCCCAGTTCACCAAAGTACTGGACGATGTTGTAGGTGAAGCTGTCGTAGTTATCGACCATCAAGAGTTTTGTCATGCGGCGCTCCCGGCAGTGGCGGGCTCGCGCAGGCGGGCGAACTCGCGGTGTTCATAGGCAATGCAGGCCTCCATGAGGCTGCGGTAGATGGCTTCCATCACGTCGGCATCGCCGCCTTCGGCCTGGGCGCGCTCGCGCACGCGGGCCACGATGGCTTCGATGCGCGCTTCGTCGCGCACCTGTTCCACACCTTGCTTGATGCGCGCGGCCTGGGTCATGTAGCCCACGCGCTCGACCAGCAGGGGCACGAGCACATCGTCCAGCGCGTTCACCTCGCGGCGCACGTCCTGCATGGTGGTGCAGGGTTTGACCTTCTCGATCGCGCGGGTCATTCCAGCCCCTCCTCGACCAACTCGGCGGCGCGCAGCAGCGCGCGGGCCTTGTGTTCGGTTTCCTTCCACTCCAGTTCAGGCACCGAATCGGCCACCACACCCGCAGCCGCCTGCACATAGAGCGTGCCGTTCTTGATGATGCCGGTGCGGATGGCAATGGCCACGTCCATGTCGCCCGCGTAGCTGAGATACCCGCAGGCACCGCCGTAGAGGCCACGCTTGGTGGGCTCCAGCTGGTCGATGAGCTCCATCGCGTGCACCTTGGGCGCGCCGGTGAGGGTGCCCGCCGGGAAGGTGGCCTTGAGCACGTCCATGCTGGTCATGCCTTCGTTGAGGATGCCTTCCACGTTGCTCACGATGTGCATCACGTGGCTGTACCGCTCCACCGCGAAGGCTTCGGTCACCTTCACGGTGCCAGTTTTGGCAATGCGGCCGATGTCGTTGCGTGCCAGGTCGATCAGCATCACGTGTTCGGCGCGTTCCTTGGGATCGTTGATGAGTTCGACCTCGGTGGCCTTGTCCTTCTCGGGCGTGGCGCCACGCGGGCGAGTGCCGGCCAGGGGGCGGATGGTGACCTTGGTGCCCTCGTCGGTCTTCTCCTGGCGCACCAGGATCTCGGGGCTGGCGCCCACCACATGGAAGTCGCCAAAGTCGTAGAAGTACATGTACGGCGACGGGTTCAGCGAACGCAGCGCGCGGTACAGGCTCAGGGGGCTTTCGGTGTAGCGCTTGTGGATGCGCTGGCCCACCTGCACCTGCATGAAGTCGCCGGCAGCGATCAGCTCCTTGGCGCGCTCCACGGCAGCCAGGTAATCGGCCTTGGCAAAGTCGCGCTGGGCGGGGTGGCTCTCGGTGGGCTTCACAACGGGCGCGCTCACCGAGTACTTGAGCTGGTCCTTCAGCTCGCGCAGGCGCTTCTTGCCCTTGGCGTAGGCCTCTGGCGCGGCGGGGTCGGCGTAGACGATGAGGTACAGCTTGCCTGAGAGGTTGTCGATGACAGCCAGCTCTTCACACTGCAGCAGCAGGATGTCGGGGCAGCCCAGGGTGTCGGGCGGGCAGGTGGTCTCCAGCTTTTTCTCGATGTAGCGCACCGCGTCGTAGCCGAAGTAGCCTGCGAGTCCACCGCAAAAGCGCGGCAGGCCGGGGCGCAGGGCCACCTTGAAACGCTTTTGGTACTCGGCAATGAAGTCGAGCGGATTGCCTTCGGCGGTCTCGACCACCTGGCCGTCCGTCACCACCTCGGTTTGGGCCTGGGCTCCAAAGCCGCTGGCCCGCAGCAGCGTGCGCGCGGGCAGCCCGATGAAGCTGTAGCGGCCGAAGCGCTCGCCGCCCACCACGGATTCGAGCAGGAAGCTGTGCCGGCCGCCGTCCTTGGTGTGCGCCAGCTTCAGGTACAGCGAGAGCGGGGTTTCCAGGTCCGCAAAGGCTTCGGCCATGAGCGGAATGCGGTTGTAGCCTTCGCCGGCCAGGCTTTTGAATTCAAGTTCTGTGATCACGGGGAGAGCTCCCAGCTGTCGCAGCGCGTGGTCCGTCATTCAGAAGTTCACGGGCGCCGCGGTCCATTCAATCGGCCTCTCCGCAGAAAGAGGGAGGAGGCCACGGGTGCACGCTGGGGCGTCGTCGGCCCAGGTGCCATCAGGCGTTCAAGGCGACAGGCTGACGCCAGGGCCAGGCTCCCCGGTCGCTGCAACCTGTGATGAACACGTGATGAATGAACATGGGCCAAAGTGTAGCAAAGCTTTTTTGGCAACCCGGCACAGAAGGGGCATGACCGGTCTCGCCGCGAGATCGCACAACCGCTCGAAAACCCTGTTGCGCCCCGCCGGGGAGCGCTGCAACAATTAGAAACGAACGATCGTTCTTTTTTAGGAGTTGCGCATGAACTTCCTCCAGCGATGTGCCGCAGCGGCGGTGGCCTGCCTGTTGGCGACCAGTGCCATCGCCCAGCCCATCACGGTGGCCGACGTGAAGTACGAAGAATCGAACAGCGTGAGCGGCAGCAGCCTCCAGCTCAATGGCGCGGGGGTTCGCTACAAGGCCGTGTTCAAGGTCTACACCGCAGGCCTGTACCTGGAAAAGAAAGCCGCCACACCCGCAGAGATCATGGCCCTCAAAGGCCCCAAGCGCATGAGCATCACCATGCTGCGCGAGATCGACTCCACCGAGCTAGGCAAGCTGTTCTCGCGTGGCATGGAGGACAACATGGACCGTGCTGCGTTCTCCAAGCTCATTCCAGGTGTGCTGCGCATGAGCCAGATCTTCTCGGACCACAAGAAGCTGCAAGCGGGCGACCAGTTCACGATCGACTGGATTCCGGGGACGGGCACGGTGATCACCGTCAAGGGCAAGCCGCAGGGCGAGCCCTTCAAGGAGCCCGAATTCTTCAATGCGCTCCTGGGCATCTGGCTGGGCAATTCGCCGGCCGACTGGAAGCTCAAGGATGCCTTGCTGGGCAAGCCCGCGTAACCTCGCATCCCACCACAGCTGTCGCGCGTCCGACAGACGCACTCCCCACCCGGGAGTAGCCTCTGAGCCGGCGGACACCCCCGCCCCCGCTGACGGACCCACGGCTTTTCCACTGCGCAATCCGCAGGCGGCGAGGCCCGGCATGAACCCTGCCTTTCGCGCCACCGCGCCCTCCGCCATGCGCCGTCTGCTCCGGCACCCGGCACCCCACGTTCCCTAATCGAGCCCTCTGGGCCCTGCTCACCATGAACCTTCGCAACCTGTCCGTCGGCCTGCGCCTGGGCGCGTCGTTCGGCGCCATCCTGCTCATCACCGCACTGCTTGCTGCCACGGGCATGTGGCGCATTGCCAGCCTGCATGGCGCCAGCGAGCGCGTGGCCACGCAGGAGATCGAGCAGCAGACGCTGGTGGAAAACTGGGCGTCGGACATCCGCCTGAACTGGGTGCGCACCGAGGCCTTCCTCAAGGCCATCGACCGCGACTACATGGAAAAGCTCACGGCCGACACGCAGGCCACGGCCAGCGGCATCGCAGCCAAGGTCCAGCGCATTGAAAGCCTGGTGCAGGGCGACAAGAACCGCGCGCAACTGGCCGCCATCGCCGCCGCCAGCAAGGCCTACACCGACAAGCTCGCCGAGATCCGTGAGCTGCACCGTGGCGGCGAACCCAATGTGCCCGCGCTGGTGGACAAGGACCTGCGGCCGCTGGCGGACAAGTACCTCCGGTCCCTCGACGACCTGCGCACCGCCATGGCCGCACAGCTGGCCGAAAGCCAGGCCGACACCGGCTCGCTGGCCCGGGCCAGCCAGGTGTTGCTGGGCGCGGGGACGCTGATTGCCGTGGCATTGGGGGCATTGCTGGCCTTCATGGTCACGCGCTCCATCGTGCAGCCCGTGCAACGTGGCCAGCAGGCGGCAGAGGCCATCGCCGGGGGCGACCTGACGCACCCCATCGAAGCCCGGGGCAGCGACGAGACAGGGCAATTGCTGCAAGCACTGGCCACCATGCAGTCCCGCCTGGCCACCATCGTCGGCAACGTGCGCCACAACGCCGAGGGCGTGGCTACGGCCAGCGTCGAAATTGCGTCGGGCAACAACGACCTCTCAGCCCGCACGGAACAGCAGGCATCGGCCCTGCAGCAGACCGCTGCGTCGATGGAGCAGCTGGGCTCGACGGTGCGCCAGAACGCCGACAGCGCACGCATGGCCAACCAGCTCGCCATGAACGCGTCCACTGTCGCCCAGCAAGGCGGCAACGTGGTGGCCGAAGTCGTCGAAACCATGAAAGACATCAACGACAGCAGCCGCAAGATCTCCGACATCATCAGCGTCATCGATGGCATTGCGTTCCAGACCAACATCCTGGCACTCAACGCCGCGGTGGAAGCCGCGCGCGCAGGCGAGCAGGGGCGGGGGTTTGCCGTGGTGGCCGGTGAAGTGCGCAGCCTGGCAGGGCGCAGCGCGGAAGCTGCCAAGGAAATCAAGGGCTTGATCGGCACCAGCGTGGAGCGGGTGGAGCGCGGCACCGCCCTGGTGGACAAGGCCGGCGCCACGATGAGCGAGGTGGTTGCCTCCATCCGCCGCGTGACCGACATCATGGGCGAGATCAGCGCCGCCAGCAGCGAGCAGAGCCAGGGCGTTTCGCAGGTGGGCGAGGCCATCACCCAGATGGACCAGGCCACCCAGCAGAACGCCGCCCTGGTGGAGCAAAGCGCCGCGGCGGCCGACAGCCTGAAGGCACAGGCGGGGCAGCTGGTACAAGCCGTGGCCGTGTTCCGGGTGCCGGGCCCGCACGTGCAGGCAGCGGGTCTGCCACTGCTCTCAAAACAAGAGCTTCCTGCGCTTGCCAATGCTTGATTTCAGGCGCCATCCAACCCTGAAACAAGAAAAAACCAGCGCAACCAGCTCCTATTTTTGGAGCAACTCTGCCAACGAATCCATCCACCCATCCGCATCCACGGCCCGCGCAGGCTGCCCGTGGTTGTAGCCGTAGGTGACCAGCACGACCGGGCAACCGGCCGCGCGCGCCGCCTGCGCGTCGTTGCTCGAATCGCCCACCATCAGCGTGCGCGCCGGGGCTGTCCCCAGCGCTTCGCAGGTCTTGACGAGGGGCAGCGGGTCGGGCTTCTTGCGCTCGAAAGCATCGCCGCCGAACACTTGCGAAAAGAAGCCGCTCAGGCCCTTGGCTTCCAGCAACGGCAGCGCAAATGCCGTGGGCTTGTTGGTCAGGCACGCCAGGCGCAGCCCGGCCGCACGCAAGGCCGCAAGCCCCTCGGCAACGCCGGGGTACACCGCCGCGTACTGGCCATTGATGGCCAGGTAGTGGCGCTGGTAGCTGGCCCAGGCGTCGGGATACATGGCATCAATCTTGAAAGCACGCTGCGCCTTGTCCATGGGCGGCACCACGTGATTGAGCACGGAACGCAGCAGATGCTCCGAGCCCTTGCCCACCATCGATTCGATGGCACTCGCATCGATGGGCGGCTGGCCCAGGTCCCGCAGCATGCGGTTGAGGGCCTCGCTGAAATCGCCCAGGGTGTCCACCATGGTGCCGTCGAGGTCGATGATGGCGGCATCCAGGCGGGACGGGTCTACAGGAATCAAGTTCACAACGGCCGATAAAAGTTGGGGAAGCCGCGAATGTTACGGCCCCAACGTGTGCGGGGCAGCGGCGGCGCGCGGCCGCCGCCCCGTCACCCCATGCGAACGGCTTCGGCCTGGTAGAGGGCCATCTGCGGGCTGCCGTCGCAAAGCTCGGCCATGGCCTGTGCAAACTTGCGCGAGGCGTCCACCCGGAAATGGGCCTGCAGTGCGGCCATATCGCTCCACCGCTCCACGAATACGAAGCGCAGCGGCTGCTGCACGTCACGGCTGACTTCGTGCGAAACGCACCCGGGCTCCGAGCGGGAGCGCAGGACGTGCTCCACGGCCAGCCGCTGGACCTGGGCCTCAGTGTCTTCGCGTGCGACGACGTGGCCGATGACGATGATCATGGTGTGCCTTGTGATCGGTGATGGTGACCAGCGGATTATTCGCCACCCCGTTCACCGCAGGCTCAGCGTCTGCCGCTTCCAGGCCGGGTCCTGCCAGCGCTGGAACACGGGCAGGGCCGCGATGTCGCCCGTCACGCGCTCGGTCGTCAGCCCGTCCAGGCGCACCACCTCAAAGCTCTTGCGGTAGCGGCCCTGGCCCCGGGCTTCGCGGGCCACCAGCATCTGCTGGCCGCCGGGGACCCACCCAGCCCATTCGGCCACGCCGGTTTCGGGTGTGGCCGCCGCGGGGGGCAGCACGTCGGCCACCCAGCCGCCTTCGCTCTTGCGCAGCACCCACAGCTCGCGCCAGCCTTCCATCGGCTGCACGGCCAGCGCCACGGCCGTGCCTTCGCGGTTGGTGCTGGCCGATGCCGTCCACACCACGCCGTAGGTGCAGCGGCGCAGCAGCGGGGCCTGGGCGCCATGCTGGGCGTCCACGAGCAACACGCAGGTTTCACCAGCGGCGCCGGGCTGGGTCAGCACCACGGGGCGATTGCTGGTGGCGGCAGTGGCAGGCAGTGCTGCAGGCACCAGGGCCCAGCGCACGGCCCCCACGCGCATGGCGGCATCGTTGTAGGCGCTCTGATCCTCGTCCGTCAGCTCCGCCTTGTTCAGGCCAGAGAACTCGGTCAGCGCGTGGGCGGCAGCGGCCGCCACGGCCGGGTCGGCCCCGTTCTTGCGGGCCTGCTGGAAGGCCGTGGCGCCCCACACGCTCGCGCGGCGCATCTGCACGCGGTTGCGCAGGTAGCCGGGCAGGCCGGCCACGTCCACGCGCTCCAGCACGTCGGCCTGCCATGCGGTGACCTTGGCGCGCTCGTGCGCAGGCAGGTCGGGGTTGATGCATTCGGGGCGTGTCAGCGCCAGGGCGGCGCGGGCACGCTGCCCGGCATCGGCCGCGGGCATGGCCAGCAGGCGGCGGAAGGCTTCGCCCTCGTAGCAGACCTGCATGCGGCCTTCGACCTCGTAGGTGGCGAAACGCACGCCGTAGCCGCTTGCCACGTCCAGGTGCGCCGACAGCATGGCGCCCGAGGCCTTGCCGGGCACGGCGGCCGAGGCGCGGCGCGCCAGCCGGTCGGCAAAGGTGCCCAGCGCATCGAAGGCCAGCGCGCCCTCCACGCCCGCCAGTGTCTGGGCCGGAGCGGCCTGCAGGTAGGCGGCCGTCAGGCCGATGCCCAGCGCCTCGGCGCCCGGCGTGTCTTGCACGAAGCGCACCACGGCCAGCAGTGCCGGCGCCTCGGCCTCGGTGAGCGCCACGCGGCGCACTTCGCTGGCGCGGATGAAGCCGCCGCGTTCGCGCTTGTGGTCCCACACCTGCAGGTAGTCCAGGCGTTCGCCGCGCACTTCCAGCACTTCACCCTGCCAAAACACGGTCTGCTGCTGGGCGCCATCGCGCGGGGCAGCGCGCAGGCTGGCCTGGTCTTGCACCACGATGGCACTGCCCAGGGTGCCTGTGGGGGACGTGGGAGCGGCTTCCGCCGCCACGGTGGCTGCAGCGCTGGCCACAGCCACCACGAGGGTTGCGAGGGTGGCGTTCATGTTCATTGCTCCGTGGTGGTTGCGGTGGCGTCGTCTGCAGCCGCGGCCTGAGCCCCGGCCTGGGCGTTGCGCTGGCCGCCCACCAGTGCGGCGCCAATGAAGTCGCCGTTGGTGGGCGGGGGCGCGATGATGACCTGGATCTTGTCCGAGAGCTTGTCGGCCAGCGTCTTCTGGATGAGCAGCGGGTGCTTGGTCACCAGCGCCCCTTCGCGCGCCATCTGCTCGGCGTTCACCTTGCCGATGCGGTCCATGCGGTAGGCCTCGGCTTCGGCCAGTTTCTGGCGGGCTTCGGCCTCGCCCGCGGCTTCGATGCGGCGGGCTTGGGCGGCACCTTCGGCGGCCTTCACGCGGGCCACGCGCTCGGCCTCGGCCTCCAGCTGGCGCTGCTCGATCTGGCGCTGCTTGAAGGGCAGCACATGCTTCATGGCTTCTTCCTGGGCCTTGGCGGCAATGACCTGCTCGCGGGCGGCCGCCTCGGCGGCCACCTCGCGGCGCACCTTCTCGGCGGTGGCGTCCAGCTCGTTTTCCTTCACGCGCTTGTCTTTCAGCTCCAGCGTGTAGCGCATCTTTTCCGAAGCCAGCTCCTCAGCCAGCAGGCTGTCCATGCCGCGTCGGTATTCGGCAGGCAGGTCCACCTTGCCGATCTGCACGCTGCGCAAGGTCACGCCGTCCGCAGCCAGTCGGGCACGCAGTTCGGTTTCGATGGTCTGCGCAATCTCGGCACGCTTGGACGAGAAGATCTCGCGCACCGTGTAGCGGGCAAACACCTTGTAGACCAGGCCCTGCACCGCCGGCTCCACGATGTCGGCCCCCACGTTGTCGGGCAGGTTGCCGCTGCGCACGGCGGGCGAGTTGGGGTCGAGGGCGTAGCGCACGCTCAGGTCCAGGCCCAGCGAGAGGCCTTCCACCGACTGCAGCGGCGCGCTGCCGTTGGCCTGGCGCATCGCCTCGGGGCGGTAGCTCTGGTCGCGTAGCGAAAAGACACGCACGGTGTGCAGACCCGGCACCACCCACACGCCGCCATCGCGCCACAGGCTCACCGAGCCGGTGAACTGGTTCATGCGCACGCCCAGGCCGCCCTGCGCCAGGTGCTGCACCGGCGGGTTGCGATACACCATCAGGCCCGCCGCCGCCGCCACGGTGCCCGCGGCCAGCCAGCGCACGGTGCGGGCCGTGGGCAGGAGGTAGGCCCAGTTCAGGGGCGCTGCCGGGGCGGTGTCCACTGCGGCCGTGCCTTCTTGCAGGCCAGCATCCATCACGGGCTCTGCGCCGGTCTCGGGCAAAGAGGTGGAGGAGCAGCCCTTCAGGGTCTGCGCGATGCGGTTCCAGGTGGCTTTCATGGTGTTTCTCTCTCTCGGGTTGGTTCGGTGTTGTTGTCGGTCTCTGGGCCGCCGCCATGGCAGGCTCATTGGGGACCAATTGTTCGAATCCACCCCGGAAGCAACAACGCGGCGCGCAGCCCAAACGCCTCACGCCGGCCGCGCGAACGTTCCGTGCCCGGAAGAAAAACTCACACCGCCAGTCCTGGGCGGCCGGGATAATCCGCCCACCCCCACTGCCCCGCCCCCCGCCATGACCCGCATCGCCGTGATCGAAGACGACCTGCCCACCAGCAACCAGCTGGCCGGCTGGATTGCCAGCGCCCGCAGCGGCATCGTGATCGACCAGTGGTTCACCCGCGACGACGCCGAGGCCGCCCTGGCGCGCGAGCACTACGACGCCGTGGTGCTCGACATCGAGCTGGGCCGCGAGCGCCATGCAGGCGTGGCGCTGATCAACGCGATCAACAAGCGCCGCCAGGGCACGCCCGTGCTGGTGGTGTCGGCCATGCCGGCAGCCATCTACCGCAGCATCATGAAAGCGCTGGACGCGTGGGACTACCTGCAGAAAACCACGTTCGAGGAGTCCGACTTCATCGAGACCTTCCTGGACATCCTGCGCACTGCCACACCCGTGTCCGCAGCGCCGGCTGCTCCCGCGGGCGACGCCCTGGTGCTGGACCCGCTGTGGCAGCGCAGCCCCACTTGGCGCGGCGAGCGCATCAACCTGCCGTTGACGGCCCAGCGCATCCTGGCCACGCTGCACCAGCGCAGCGGCGAAGTGGTCTCGTACGACGAGCTGTTCGAGGTGGTGAAAAGCGGGCGCAACCGCGACAACGTGCGCAAGCACGTGAGCACCATCCGGGAGGCGCTGCGCGAAGTGGACCCGAGCTTTGAAGGCATCGAGAACGTGCCGATGCGCGGATTCCGGTGGGTGGGCTTGCCCGCCTCGGCGGGCAACAAGCGCCCATGAAACGCCTGCTGCGCCCCGCGCTGGAAATACCGCGCCTGGAGATGCCCCGGCTGGGCCTGCCGGCGTTCCGCCTGCGCATCCTCGTGCGCGGGGTGTTCCTGCTGCTGGCAGTGGCTACGCTGGCGCTCAGCGTGGTGCTGCTCAAGGAAGAAAAGGAGCGCGCCTGGCAGAGTTACCAGCATGGCTTCGAGCGCAGCCAGGCCGAGGTGATGGCGCGGCTGCGCCACCCTTCGGGCCAGCTGGCGCTGCTCAACGCGCACCTGCAGGGCCAGGCCGCCACGCCGCTGGCGCCGCTGTTGCTGCCGTATTCGGCCATCGACTTCGACGACCAGAACAAGGCCCAGCAGGCGGTGGAGATGGCAGGCTGCGCCGTCACCTACCCCGACGGCGCCACGGCTTGCGCGGCCATTGGCAACAACCCCTACGCGGGCGGCTTCATCTACCTGGTGGGAAGTTTCTACGCGAGCGAGCTGGTTCCGCGCGAGCGCGGGGTGCTGGACCTGGCCGGCGTGCACCGCGCCCGCATCACGCTGGATATGCGCGGCAGCACCTACCGCTGGGTAGCCCCCTTCGAGGTGCTGCCGCCGCAAGGCAGCATCCAGACGCGCGGACGACTCACCGGTTTTGTGGACCACCGCAACGGCGACGGCAGCGAAGGCGCCGACATGTTGGACGCCCGCGCCCGCCCGGTGCGCGACTTCCGCGGCTGGCTGTGGCAAAACAGCCTGTGCCGCGACCTGGCCGGCGCGCAGCCGGGCTGCCAGCGGCGCACGTTCTATTCCGTGCGCCTGCCAGTGGAGCTGTTTCGCGAGGCGCTGTTCAACAGCAAGCAGCGCGTGGTCTGGCCGCCCGAAGACCTGGGCAGCATGCGCTTGCGGATGGAGATGCTGGGCCCGGGCTCGCCGCCCGCGCTGTTTGACAGCAATATGCCCGGCGCGCAGCCCGCCGCATCGCTGGCCGAGGTGGCCCGCTCGCTGCTGCCCGGCGAGAAGGTGCAGATCCGCAAGCTGGGCAGCAGCGAGCAGGAGGCGCTCACGCTGCGGGGATCGGCGGTGGAGGCGGGTCCCTCGGCCCCCTGGCTGTTGCGCCTGATCAGCTGGCTGCCGCTGGACGGCACGCTCACCAACCCCAGCCGACGCCCGCAGCCCGAGGCGCCCGCTGGCTTGGACATGCTGGACACGCCCCTAGGCAACTACGCCGTCACCTTTACCGGGGACCTGCGCGGGGTGGAGCAGAACCTGGCCGTGGTGGCCACGCGCATGTCGTGGTACCTGGGCGCCATGCTGGCCGCCATTGCGCTGGCCTGGCTGGTGGTGGAGGTAGGCCTGCTGCGCCGGGTCACCGCCCTCACGCGGCGGGCCGCCGCCGTGTCGTACAACGTGCAGGACGGCCACATCGGCCCGCGCCTGGGCGACCTGGAGGTGTCGGACCTGCGGGGCTCGGACGAGCTGGGCATTCTGGCCGGCGGTCTGGCCGACCTGCTGCAGCGCGTGAAGGACGACCTGGCGCGCGAGCGCCTGCGCGCCCAGCAGGAGCGGGACATGTGGCACGCGGTGGGGCACGAGATCATGTCGCCCCTGCAGTCGCTGATGGTGCTGCACAGCGGCGCCGATGACCCTGGCCACCGCTACGTGCAGCGCATGCAGCAGGCGGTGCACGTGCTCTACGGCACCGCCTCACCGGCCGAGGCGCTGCAGGCGGCCGACGTGCCCCAGGGCCGGCTCGACCTGGACGCCTTCCTGCGCCACGTGGCCAACAACGCGCACTTTGCGGGCATCGGCAACGTGGTCTACCAGGGCGGGCCGGGCCCGGTCTTCGTGCGGGCGGACGAGTTTGCGCTGGAGGACGTGGTGACCCACATCCTGGGCAACGCCGACCGCTACCGCCCGGCCGGCTCGCCCATCACGCTGACGCTGGCCGCCTCCGAATCCACCGCCAGCGCCACCTTGCACAACCAGGGCTCGACCATCGAGGAAGACCTCCTGGGCCGCATCTTCGAGCTGGGGGTGTCCGACCCGAGCCTGCCCGCGCCGATGGACGAATCGAAGCACCGGGGCCAGGGACTGTTCGTGGCCAAGACCTATATGGCCAAGATGGGCGGCACCATCAACGCACGCAACACGGCGGACGGGGTGGCATTCACGCTGACGTTTCAGCGGCTGGGCTGACCGCGCCATGGGGTGACGGGCGGACGCGCGCGTTTGGCCCTGTCTGACAGCCGCGCCGCCTGCATCGGCTTAGCCTGACTCCATGCTTGCCGCACCCCCGGCGCGGCGCTTTTCTGTCATCGACCCCTGTGACTGAAGGAGTGTTCTATGAAACGAATCGCTTTTCGATCGGCCGCCCCCCTGCTGACTGCCGTGCTGCTGGCCACCTCCGCCGCCGCGACCTGGGCGCAATCGCCCGCCAGCGACGCCCGCGCCCGCTATGAGCAAGAGCGCGAGAAATGCCACACCAACAACACCCAGGACAGCCTGGCCACCTGCCTGCGTGAAGCCACCAACGCCTACGATGCCGCGCGCAAGGGCCAGCTGAGCGACCCCGGCCCCATTGCCGCATCCAACGCGACCCAGCGCTGCGAAGCGTTCCAGAACGCCACCGACCGCGCCGAGTGTGTGCGCCGCGTGGAGAGTGAAACCGTCAGCGGCTCGGTGGCAGGCGGCGGCGTGCTGCGTGAATCGGTCACCACCACGGTGATCTCGCAGTAACCGACAAAAATTGAAGCAAAAATAGCTGCTAGCGCTTATCTATCAAGCGCTAGCAGCTATATTTTTTATAGCAATAGATAGCCTGCGGATAACGCAGTCGGCGGCCGCCTTGAAAGCGCTTACGCAGACAGCGCCAGCCGCATGGCGTCGATGACGCCCTTGTAGTCCGGCTTGCCGAAGATGGCGCTGCCCGCCACAAAAGTGTCGGCGCCGGCATCCGCCACGCGGCGGATGTTGTCCGCCTTGATGCCGCCATCCACCTCCAGGCGGATGTCCTTGCCGCTCGCGTCGATGCGCTTGCGCACGGCCTCGATCTTGCGCAGGGCCGAGTCGATGAAGCTCTGTCCGCCAAAGCCCGGGTTCACACTCATGATGAGGATGAGGTCGATGTCGTCGATCACCCAGTCCAGCACATCCAGGGGCTCGGCCGGGTTGAACACCAGGCCGGGCTTGACGCCCTTGGCGCGGATGGCCTGGATGCTGCGGTGCACGTGGGCCGAGGCATCGGGGTGGAAGCTGATGTAGTCGGCGCCCGCGTCGGCGAAGGCAGCGGCCAGCGCATCCACGGGCTCAATCATCAGGTGCACGTCGATGGGCACCGGCCGGCCATCGGGCGTCTTGGCGTGCGGCTTGAGCGCCTGGCACACCATGGGGCCGAAGGTCAGGTTAGGTACGTAATGGTTGTCCATCACGTCGAAATGGATCCAATCGGCGCCAGCGGCAACGACGTTGCGCACTTCCTCGCCCAGGCGGGCAAAGTCGGCAGAAAGGATGGAGGGGGCAATTTGGTAGGTGCGGCTCATCCCTGCATTGTCGCAAAGCGCCTCGGTGCCTGCCTCGTCAGCAGGATGCAGGGCGCTCCGTGGCGCGGCCACACGGTTACCATTCGCGCCATGCCAAAGCACCAGTTCGACGTCCAAGTGCAACCTGAGTACCTGCCCGAGCAGTCTGCGCCGGACACGGGCGTGTTCAGCTTTGCCTACACGATCACCATCACCAACGTGGGCGAAGCACCCGGGCAGTTGATCTCGCGCCACTGGATCATCAGCGATTCGCTGGGCCACACCGAAGAAGTCAAAGGCCTGGGCGTGGTGGGCCAGCAGCCGCTGCTCAAGCCCGGCGAGTCGTTCCAGTACACCAGCGGCTGCCGCCTGCGCACCGCCAGCGGCACCATGCACGGCACCTTCCATTGCGTAGCCGACGATGGCGAACCTTTTGACACGCCCGTGCCGCTGTTTGTGCTGGAGGCCGTTCGCCAGGGCCCCCTGGGCGGGCCGCTGAACGGGCGGGTGCTGCATTGAAGCGCGCGCCATCCGCCGAACTGCCCTCCTTGCTGGCGGCGCTCGACCCCGGGGCCGGCCTCGCCCAACGCCATCTGTGGCTGATTCACCTACTCGACTGGGTGCGCGGGCAGCGCGACTCCGTACCCGCCGCCGTGGGACGCGTGCAGCTGTTTCTCGATGCCATCGAGGCCCGCCCGGAGGTGCAGCAGCGGCTGCAGGCGTGGTGGGCCACGCTGGTGGAGCACGTGGACATCACCACGCTGCTGGCCGATTTCGGCTTCGCGCCGCGCACCGCGCTGGTCAGCGAAGTGGCCGAGCGCCTGCGCACCAAGCTGCTGCCCGGGAGCCCTGAAACCATCGACGCCTCCGAGCTCTTCATGCTGGCGCTGCCCAGCGAATTCGACGCGCAGTGGCTAGCGGCGCTCGACGAGGCCCAGCTCACGCGCCTGGTGGCACTCTTGGCCCCACCCCGGGACGAGGCGCAGGCAGGCCCCTCGCGCTGGCACCGTGCGCTGCTTGACGCCATCACCTACTGCGCGGGGCAGATCCTGTCCACTGGCTTTGCACCCGAGCTGCGCCTGCGGATGAGCGAGTCGGCGCGCGATGCGCAGCCGTTCCACGCGCTGATCCGCGATGTGGAGAGCCTGCGCGTGGAGGTTGTGCACGCACTGCGCACACCCGACCGGCTGGATGAGGCAGCCCAGCGTCTTCGCGAGCGGCTGGAGGCCTGCCGCGCGGCCGCCGCCACGGTGTACACGCATTTCGAAGACAACGGCATCTCGGTAGGCCTGGTGTTTCGCTTGCGGCAATTGCGCGAGCGCATCCTGCGGGTGCGCGAGCTGCTGGACTGCCTGCTGTCGCCCAAGCCCGCAGTCACGGCAGCACGGCTGCTGGCACACCTGGTGATGGTGGGCCAGGAGCGGCGCAGCCTGCGCGCGCTGCTGGCGTCCAACTCGTCGCTGCTGGCCGCCAAGGTGGCCGAGCGCAGCGCAGAAACCGGCGAGCACTACATCACCCGCACCGCCCCCGAATACCGCGCCATGGTCCGCAAGGCCGCGGGCGGCGGGGCTGTGATGGCCTTCACCACGCTGGCGAAGTTCGGGCTCTACGCGCTCGCACTCTCGGCGTTCTGGGCGGGCTTCTGGGCTGGGGTGAACTATGCCGCCACCTTCGTGCTGATCCAGTTGCTGCACCTGACGGTGGCCACCAAGCAGCCGGCCATGACGGCCCCCGCGATGGCCGCCAAGCTCAAGGAGATTGGCACCAGCGGCGCCATCGAGTCCTTCGTGGATGAAATCACGCACCTGGTGCGCTCGCAGGTCGCCGCGGTGCTGGGCAATGTGCTGGTGGTGTTCCCGGCCGTGCTCGTGCTGGCCCTGCTCATCGCGCTGGCCACAGGCAGCCCGGCCATCAGCGAGCGGCAGGCGGCGCACGTGCTCGAATCGCAGCACCTGCTGGGCCCGTCGCTGTTCTTCGCGGCCTTCACGGGGGTGCTGCTGTTTGCGTCCAGCATCATCGCGGGCTGGACAGAGAACTGGTTCGTGCTCAACCGGCTGGACTCGGCGCTGCAGTACAACCCGCGCATCACGCGCCTGCTGGGCGGCGAGCGCGCAGCCCGCTGGGCGCGCTTCCTGCGCGAAAACCTCTCGGGCTTTGCCGCCAACATCTCGCTGGGGTTCATGCTGGGCCTCATCCCTGCCTTCGCAGGGTTTTTCGGTCTGGGCCTGGATGTGCGGCATGTCACACTCTCCACAGGCCAGGTGGCAGCGGCGAGCGCCGCGCTGGGGCCCACGGTGCTGCATTCGCCGGCCTTCTGGTGGGCGGTGGCTGCGCTTCCGCTGCTGGGTGCGCTCAATGTGACCGTGAGTTTCTACCTGGCCTTCAGCCTGGCGTTGCGCGCGCAGAATGTGAGCGGCGTGGACCGCTCGCGCATCTATGCGGCGATCCGTGCGCGACTGCGCTCGGCGCCACTGAGTTTTTTTGTACCGGCGCGCCGCCCGGCCTGAACGGTCTGAAAAGTCAAGCCTGCGGCGCGGCCCAAGCCTCGCCCCTGTCCTACATGGGCAGGATGTTTCGGCCTGTAAATTCAGGCAACGTTGGTGCGCCCTTTTTCAACAGGGGTTTTGAACCAGTTCCCGGTGAATCTCCCGGACTGTGCGCACCCACTTCTTCACCCACTCCCGACGGGGCCTGGCCCCGTCTGACGCAGAGGTTCCAAAAAGATGAATGAAATCCTGAGCTTCTGGGCGCAATGGCTGCGCCCCTCGGCCGGGTTGCCCACCGTGCAATGGTCGCTGCTGCTGGCAGTGGCCGCCATGGCGGGCTATCTCACGCAACGCCACACCGGACTGCCCAAGGTGCTGGGCTACTCGCTGGTGGGCACTGCCGCCGGGTTGGCGGGTTTCAGCGGCGCGGTGTGGCCGCTGCAGGGCATCGGCCTCTTCCTGCTCGAACTGGGCATCGCCATCGTGCTGTTTGAATGCGGCGGGCGCATTCCGCTGCGCTGGTTCCGGCACAACCCCATGGTGCTGGTGCAGAGCATCGCCGAATCGGTGCTCACCTACTTTGCCGTGTACTGGGTGCTGGTGTGGCTGAACCTGCCCACGCAGGTGGCCGGGCCGCTGGCGCTGGTGGCGCTGGCGGCATCGCCGGCCGTGCTCACGCGCGTGGTGGCCGACACCCGGGCGGCCGGGCCGGTGACGGAGCGTGCCATCGTGCTCACCACGCTGTCCACGCTGTACGCCCTCACGCTGGGCAGTGCCAAGGCGGAGCTGCTCAACCGCCAGAGCGTGACGGTCCTTGAAACGATCTCGCCCGTGGTGGTGGTCCTGGGGGTTTCCATCATCGTGGCAGCGGTGCTGGCCCTGGTGCTGCGCATGGCGCTGCGCGTGATGAGCCCGACCAGCGAAAACACTTCCATGCTCTTCCTGGCCCTGGTGGCCGCGGGCACGGCCGTGGCCGCGCACATGGGCGGCTCTGCGCCGCTGGCGGCGCTGCTGGGCGGCATGCTGCTCAAGCAGCTCAACCCCCGGCCCTGGGCCTGGCCGCGCCAGCTGGGCAACGCGTCCTCGCTGCTCACCATGCTGATGTTCGTGCTCGTCTCCACCGTGGCCGCCCAGGCCGACTGGAGCGCGCCCGTCGCCGGTGTGGTGCTGGCGCTGATCGCCGTGCGCCTGCTGGCCAAGGCCACCGGTGTGGCGCTGGGCAATGTGGGCAGCGGCGCGAGCTGGAAACAGGCGCTCTGGGTGGGCTGTGCGATGACACCGATGTCGTCGATCGCCCTCCTGATCGCCTCGCAGTTCGTGCTGGCCTCGCCCTCGACGGGGCATGTCATCGCCGGCGTGGCCCTGCCCGCCATCCTGCTGATGGAGGTGCTGGGCGCTGTGATCGCCACCGTGGCCATCTACCGCGCGGGCGAGAGCTCCAAGCCCTGGGCGGCCCTGACGGCGCGCGGGCAAAACGGAGACACCCAGCCATGAGCGCAGCGCCACGCCGCGCGCATCCCGCTCGCACCGCACTGCACCGTACAGAGGCCCCCTGATGTCCCTTGAAGCCTTCAACCATTCCGAACCGCTCACGCTGGGCGTGGAGCTGGAGCTGCAGCTCGTCAACACCAACGACTACGACCTCGCGCCCTATGCCGAGGACATGCTGCGCCTGATGAAGAAGAACCCGCTGCCCGGCAGCGTGGTGCCCGAGATGACGAACAGCATGATCGAAATCTCCACCGGCATCTGCCATTCGAGCAGCGAAGTGCTGGGCCAGCTCACCCCCATCCGCGATGCGCTGGTGAAAAGCGCCGACAAGCTCAACATCGCCGTGGTGGGCGGGGGAACGCACCCCTTCCAGCAATGGCACGAGCGGCGCATCTACGACAAGCCGCGCTTTCGCGAGCTGTCGGAGCTGTACGGCTACCTCTCCAAGCAGTTCACCATCTTCGGCCAGCACGTGCACATCGGTTGCCCCGATGCGAACGCGGCGCTCTTGATGCTGCACCGCATGAGCCGATACATCCCGCATTTCATCGCGCTGTCGGCATCAAGCCCCTATGTGCAGGGGCAGGACACGGCCTTTGATTCAGCGCGGCTCAACTCGGTCTTCGCCTTTCCACTGTCGGGCCGCGCGCCCATGGCGCTGACCTGGGACGACTTCACCGCCTACTTCGACAAGATGACGCGCACCGGCGTGGTCAAGAGCATGAAGGACTTCTATTGGGACATCCGCCCCAAGCCCGAGTTCGGAACCATCGAGATCCGCGTGTTCGACACGCCGCTGACCATCGAGCGCGCCGCGGCACTGGCCGGCTATGTGCAAGCGCTGGGCGCGTGGTTCCTGGCCGACCAGCCCTTCATGCCGGCGGAAGACGACTACCTGGTCTACACCTACAACCGCTTCCAGGCGTGCCGCTTCGGCATGGACGCGGTGTATGTGGACCCGGCCACCGGTGGACACATGCCGCTGCGTGAGCACATCCTGCGGACCATGGACACCATTGCCAGCCACGCGGCCATGCAGGGCTCATCGAGCGCCATGCACATGCTGCGCACCGAGGTGGAGGCGGGACAGAACGATGCACGCTGGCTGCGTTTGCGCCAGCGCGAAGAGCAGCTGCTGGCCGAAGTCAGCCGCCAGGCGGCGCAACGTTTTCGCGGCGCACCGGCCTGACACCCGGGCGTGAAGCGGCGTGCATCTCTCAGACCAGCTGCGCCAGGCCCGCGCCTGCTGCACGCGCCCGCTGGCGCGCCAGTTGCGTGACACCGCCGTAACCCCAGTCTTGCGCGGGCAGCTCGCGCAGCACCACATAGCTGGCAGGCTCCAACGGGCCGCCCGCGCCCAGCTGGCGCTGCAGTTCGGCAAACGCGGCCTCAATGAACGCGGCTTTCTCAACGGGCGTGTTCGTGCCTTGCGTGATGCTGATCTCCAGCAGCGCGGTAGGCTGCTTCAGGGGCGCACCCCCCACATGCCAGCGCGCGGCGGGCAGGTCGTCGATCACCACGGCGGTCACCTCCCGGCGCTTGCCCAGCAGCTGCACCGTGAGGTCGGTGAGTGCGCTGGCCAGCTGTCCGTAGCGTTCAGGATTTTGCAAGGGGGCGGTTTTCAGTACGAGGGTCGGCATGGTGGTCAGGGCTCCTGGCGAGAACGGCGAAGTGCGCCGGGGGCGCGGTGCAAAGGCGTTTCGCAGCGCAAGGACTGCAGGGCACGGCGAACGGCGCCCCGAAACACACCCGCGGCCCATGCGCTGGCATCGCGGATGGCCTCCTGGCGCAATTGCAGCGCATGCCGTTTGACCGCCTCGCGCAGGCGGTGATAGTCGTCGGGATGCACGGAGGAAAATGGTTGCGAGTCCACGATGGCTCCTTCTTGGGATGAATGGAAGCGACTGTAGAAATCGGCCGCCGCTGCGGAAACCGCGCGCCGTGCAACAACGTTTTGCGCCGCTGGCAAGCCCCCCGCCGTTACCATCGCTCCATGCGCGAGATCCGCTTTGAAGACATGCACCTGTTCCTGCGCGTGGCCGACCTGGGCTCGTTGTCGGCCGTGGCGCGCGAGCGCGATGCGCCGGTGAGCCAGGTGTCGCGCACCGTGGCGCGCATCGAGAAATCCTGCGGCACGCGCCTGTTGCACCGCACCACCCATGGGCTGGCACTCACCGCCGAAGGGCAGACCTTTGTCGACTACTGCCGCCGCATCACCAGCACCCTGGACGAGTTGGAAGGCGAGTTCGCCGAACAGAGCGGCCAGCCCAGCGGCTGGGTGCGCGTGGCCTCGAGTTCGGTGGTGGCCGAGCACCTGCTGATCCCGAGCTTTGAAAGCCTGCAGCAAAAGCACCCGCTGCTGCGCGTCGAACTGGTGGTGGACGACCGCATGGCCGACATGGCGCGCGATGGCATTGACATCGCCCTGCGCACCGGCCCGCCGCTGACCGACACCGTGGTGGCGCGCCCGCTGGGCACACTGGCCCGCGCGCTGTATGCCACGCCCGGCTACCTGCAGGCCCACGGCGTGCCGCAGCGGCCTGACGACCTGCACCGCCACCGGCTCATCACCAACAGCGCGGTGGCATTCCTGAACCACTGGCCTTTCCGCATTGACGGGGAGCCGTGCGTGCGCGTGGCCGAAGGCCACTGGCGTTCCAGCAGCACGGCCACCACGGCGCGCATGGCGCTGCAGGGGCTGGGGATCGCGCGCCTGGCCACGGTGGTGGCCGAGCCGCTGGTGCGCCAGGGCCTGCTCGCGCCGGTGCTGGCCGACTGCGTGGACCTGCAGCCCAGCCCCATCCAGGCCATCACGCTCACGCGCCGCCACCGGCTACCCAAGATCCAGGCTTGCATCGACCACTGGGCGCAATGGTTTGCCGCTGCTGCGCCCGGCGCCTGAGCGGATTGGCCGGCGTTTCCTTTTTTCCGTTTTGAGGACAGCACTGTGGGTGAATTCGACCTGATTGCACACTACTTCACGCGGCCCGTTCGCCCCGGCGGCGCGGCCGTGCTGGGGGTGGGCGACGATTGCGCGCTGCTGGCACCGTCGCCGGGCATGCAGCTGGCCATCTCCAGCGACATGCTGGTCGAGGGCCGCCACTTCTTCGCCGACGTGGACCCCGAGGCGCTGGGCCACAAGGCGCTGGCAGTCAACCTCTCGGACCTGGCCGCGTGCGGTGCACGGCCCCTGGCCTTCACGCTGGCCCTGTCCCTGCCCCGCGTTCATGAACCGTGGCTTGCTGGCTTTGCGCGCGGGATGTGGCAGCTGGCCGATGCGCACGGCTGCGAGCTGGTGGGCGGCGACACCACGCAGGGCCCGCTCAACATTTGCATCACCGTGTTCGGCGAAGTGCCCTCCGGCCAGGCCCTGCTGCGCAGCGGCGCGCGGCCCGGTGACGACATCTATGTGAGCGGCACGCTGGGCGACGCCCGCCTGGCGCTGGAAGCCCTGCTGGGCCACACCCCCCTGCCCGCCGACGTGCTGGCCCGCGCGCGCCAGCGGCTGGAGCGCCCCACCCCGCGTGTGGCCCTGGGCCTGGCCCTGCGCGGCGTGGCCAGCAGCGCCATGGACGTGAGCGACGGGCTGCTGGGCGACCTGTCGCATATCCTCAAGGCCTCGGGCGTAGGGGCCCGGATCGACACGCACATCACTTCAAAACTGATAGCTGCTAGCGCTTATCCATCAAGCGCTAGCAGTCTATTTGATGCTGAATTTATCCACCAATGCACGCTGGCAGGCGGCGACGACTACGAGCTGGCCTTCACCGCCCCGCCCGCGCAGCGTGACGCGGTGGCTGCCGCGTCGCAGGCGAGCGGCACGCCCGTCACCCGCATCGGCACGGTGCTGGCCACACCTGGCCTGCAACTGGTGGATGCACAGGGCCAACCGGTGGACAAGCGCTACGCCTCGTTTGACCATTTCCGGTAACGGGCAGCCGTGACTGGCCGCGACTTTTTTTTCGCAACCATGAATCCTTTTGCGAAACCCGCGGCTCTTGGTGGTGGAGGCGCCCTGTGTTGGCACCTCCTTCAACCGACCAAGGAGCCAATTCCCATGCTGTACCGCAAAAACATCACCCGCCCCGAAAGCCTGCTGCGCGTTGTCGGGGGCGTCGCCCTCATCGCTGCGGGCCTGTGGTGGCTGGCCGCATCGCCCCTGGGCCTGGCACTGGCCGCCTCGGGCGTGGGCAGCATCCTGAGCGGCGCATTCGGCTACTGCCCCGCCTGCGCCATGGTGGGCCGCAAGCCTGTTGAGTGACATGAAACAACACCGCCCTGGGTCGCTTCGCGCCTTCACCCCCGCTCTCACGCTGTGCGTGGGCAGGGGGACGCAGCCAGCGCGGCGGGGCGGCCCTTGCGCGGCTGCCCGCGCAGGGGTCGCACCGGTTTCACAGGCTGCGGGTGGCGCAATGCGCTGTGGAGGACTAAAACCATGACCGCACCCACACTCGCCCAGCTGCTTCCCGCCGCGCGCAGCGGCGACACCGTGGCGATGGAGCAGCTGCTGCGCCTCACCCGCCCCGACATCCGCCGCTATGCGCTGCGTCATTGCGCAGCCACCACGGCCACCGACGACGTGGTGCAGGAGGCGCTCATCATCGTCTACCGCCGCGTGGGCGCGCTGCGCGAGGTGGCGGCGTTTGGCGGCTGGGTGGTGCGCATCGTGCAGCGGCTGTGCATGCGGCCCATGTTGGCTTGGCTCAAGGCCGAGCCGCTGGCGCAGGTGGAGGACAACCTCGCCTGGTCGCACCGCCCCGACCACGAGCTGCGCCACGACTTGGCCCTGGCCATCGACTCGCTGCCATCGATCTACCGCGATGCCCTCCTGATGCGCGACTTCGAGGAGCTCACGATCGAGGAGATGGCCGGGCGCCTGGGCACCACGCGCGAGGCCGCCAAAAGCCGACTGCACCGTGCCAGGGCCCTGGTGCGCGAGTACTTGGTGCCATCGGCGCCTGCGGCTCGCTGAGCCCCGCTGTGCACGCAATCGGACGGGCTGCGCAATAGTTCACGCAGCCCGCTGCGGGCGTTCGTGCGGGCAGTGCAACAAGGTGCAACATCACGGCCCATGGCTTATACCTACCTGTTTTTTCAGCCCGCGCGCTTGCCGCTGTCCACAGAGGAACTGTCGCCCGACACGGTGCTGGTGCTGCGCGACATCCATCACATCAAAACATCGCTCGCGCAGATGGTGCCGGGCCTGGAGTGGGCCCTGCCCACCTGGGGCCATGCCACGGTGCTGGGCCACGGGGTGGAATTCCATCTCCCCGACAACGTGTCCGATGGCCCGCTCGCCATGCATTGCTCGCTGCGCACCGACTACACCGCGTGGGTGCAGGCGCTGTGCGACGCGCTGGGCTGGCTGGCCTTCGATGAACGGCCCATGTGCCTGCAACCGCACGGGCCGGCATTTCCAGCCTGAGACCCACCGCCTCTGATCGCCTTTGGCCGCCTACTTGGCAATGATTGTCAGCAGCTCTTCGCGCGTTGTCGGGTCGGCCATGTATTTGGCGTAAAGCGGCGCCATGCGCCGCACGAAGGGCGAGACGTCCTTCACGCGCACAAACTGCGAGCCCTGCTTGGCGGTGGTCTCCAGCGCCTGGGCCACGCGCTTGTTCCACAGCTCGCGCATCAGCTGGGCGGACTGGGCGCCCGCTTCGGCAAAGGCCTTGCGGTCCTCGGCCGAGAGCTTGGCCCACAGCGCGGTGGACACCACCAGCGCCTCAGGCGAGATCACGTGGTTGGTCACGTACACGTTCTTGGCCAGCTTGTAGTGGCCGGTGGATTCGTACGACGGCATGTTGTTCTCGGCGCAGTCGATGGTGCCTTTCTCGAAACCGCCCAGCACCTCCTTGAAGGGCATCGCCACCGGCTTCGCATCGAGCAGCTTGACCATCTCGGTATAGATCTCCGACTGCTGCACGCGGATGGAAGCCCCCGCCAGGTCGCGGATGGTGGCGGGCGCGCGGTGGACGCAGTAGAACGAACGCCCGCCACCGTCGTACCAGCCCAGCACCACAAAGCCGGCCGATTGCAGGTTGGCGCCAAAGCGCTGCCCCAGAGCGCCGTCCAGGTGGCGAAACATGTGGGCCGAGTCGGTGAAGAGGAACGGCAGATTCAGCACCTTGATGCCGGGCACCGCATCGGACAGCGGGCCCGAGCTGAACTCGGCGATGTCGATCTCGCCGCTCTTGAGCATCTGCACGGCCTTGGGCTGGTCGCCCAGGGTGGCGTTGGAGAACACCTCGATCTGGTAACGCCCCTGCGTGGCTTGGCCCACCTGCTGCGCGAAGCTCTTCATGGCCTCGGTCACCGGGTAGCCGTCGGGGTGGATGTTCCATGCGCGCAGCTTGGTCTGGCCCCACGCAGCGCCTGCGCACAGCAACGCCGCCACCAACACCCCACCCACTCTCAGTCCTTTGTGCATGTCTGTCCCTCCATCCTGTTGTTGTGCGATGCATTGTTAACGTCATCATCTGACGTCATACAAATAATCACAAATTTCTACACCAAATCCAAGGCGGCGCAGGATCGCGTCTTTATACGCACAAAGGTTTCCAACCGATCTTTGAAAAACCCGAAGACTTCCAATATTCATGCGGCTTTCAAAGGCTTTTTGGCTCAACGCAACAGCCCCTTCGCGCCCGATTTTGCGGCTACCTGACCATCTGCCCGATTGGGGTAAACGCCAGTGATCGGATGAAAACACGCGCCCAAAATCCGCGCCAAGTTGTACGACGTCTGTTGTCAAGGCGCCGTGTGGCCCGGGCCGATTGCCTTGGTGGCAGCAGGGCGCGCCCGCTTCTCCCCTTTCCAGAACCCTTGCCATCCAACGAGGAGACATCCCAATGACGATGAAGCGCAGAGACTTCACCCTGAGTGCCCTGGCCCCCCTGCTGCTGAGCGCCTGCGGCGGCGGCAGCGACGACCCCGCGCCCACCTTTCCGCCCGGCCCCAAGGCCGACGCGGCGGACGCGCTCAAGCGGGCCACGCACTACATGGACGACACCGTGTCCTACCAGGGCGGCTACGTGTGGTCGTACTCGCCGGACCTGAAGCAGACCTTTGGCGAGATGGAGGCCTACCGCACCATGTGCTGGATCCAGCCGCCGGGCACGCCGTCGGTGGGCCATGTGTACCTGGACGCCTACCACGCCACCGGCGACGAGCGCCACTGGCGCGCGGCCGAACGCACCGCCACGGCCATCATGGCGGCGCAGCATCCCTCAGGCGGCTGGAACTACATCCACGACTTCGCGGGCGAGGCGTCGCTGAAGCAGTGGTACGAAACCATCGGCAAGAACGGCTGGCGTCTGGAGGAGTTCCAGCACTACTACGGCAACGCCACGTTTGACGACGCAGGTACTGCCGTGGCCTCGCAGTTCCTGCTGCGCATGTACCTCGAAAAGCGGGAGGCCCGCTACCTGCCGGCCGTGCAGAAGGCCATCGACTTCGTGGTCAACGCGCAGTTCGGGCCCGAGTACGGCGTGGCCAATGGCGGCTGGCCGCAGCGGTTTCCACACTTCCCTGGCGCGGTCAGCAGCATGCCGCTGCCCAACCCCTCGCAGCTGCCCGCTGGGGCCAAGGCGGGCATGGACGACGGCGACTACACGTTGCATGTGACCTTCAACGACGACGTGATGGGCGAGAACATCAAGTTCCTCACCCTGTGCGTGATGGCGCTGGGCGAAACACGCCTGCTGTCCAACATCAGCCGCGCCATGGAATGCATGCGCCTCATGCAGCAGCCGGGGCCGCAAGCGGGCTGGGGCCTGCAGCACCTCTCGCGCGAGAAGGATGGCCGCCCCGCCGGTTCGCCCGCCGGGGCCCGCAGCTACGAACCGAGGGCATTGGCCACCCACACCACGCAGACCAACATCCGCCAACTGTTCAACTACTTCCAGCTCACCGGCGACCGCAAGTACCTGGCGCGCATCCCCGAAGCCATCGCCTGGCTCAAGAGCTGCCCGCTGCCCGCCCACGCTGCCACCGTCAACCCGCTGCTGGGCGGTGGCCGCACCCACCCCACCTTCGTCGAGCTGGGCACCAACGACGGCCTGTACGTGCACCGCTATGGCTCCAACATCCACAACGGCGCGTACTACGTGGACAAGAACTACACCCACACCGTGAGCCACTACTCGGCCGGGCGCCCCATCGACATCGCCGGGCTGGAGGCCACGTACGCCAAGCTCAATGGCATGACGGATGCTGCGGTGGCCGAGTTGGCCGCGCGCTCGCCGCTCAAGGTGGCTGCTGGCGGGCGCGCGCTGCCCAAATACTTCTCGATCCGCGAGGTGGACTTTCCGGACCTGTTCACCGGCGCCGTGATGGCCACGCCCACCGTGCCCGAGAACGAAGTCGCCACGCTGCTCAACGAACTGGGCACGCGCAACTACTGGACTTCGCCCGTGCCCGAGATCGTCAACCCTTACCAGGGAGACGGCCCCACCGCGCCCTACACCGGCACGGCCTACCGCAGCAAGCACGTGGGCGATGTGTACGACACCTCACCCTACCCCGCCGACAACCCGCCCGAAGTGCCACCGTATGTGAAGAAGGACAAGCCGCAGTTCATCGTCACGGCCGAGTGGATTCGGCGCATGGGGCGGCTGATCGCGTTCGTGGCGCCCGTGGCCTAACCCAAGGCGTGAATCAAGCCCCGGCGCAAGGCGCAGCGCAAAATGCTATATTTTTAATAGCTTCTTACGCTTTCCAGTAAAGCGCTGGACCGCAAAAATGCCCCAAGCCCCTGCACCATGAAGGGCCGCCGTGGGCAACCACCACACGGTGCGTCCCTCTCAGCGCATCTGGAACAGCTCCTGGTGAAAGCGCGCAGCCGGGCGCCCCAGCCGCTGCATGCCCTGGCGCACCGCCTCGGCAAACCCCTGCGGCCCGCAGAACCACACACTCGCCGTGTTGCTGGTGCCTGCCAGCAGCGCGGCCGGTGTCACGGGCCCGGCGTCATCGCTGTAGTGGATCTCCAGCGTCACGCTGGGCAGGCGCGCGCACAGCGCGGCCATGCGCTCGGCAAACACCGCCTCGCCCGCATGGCGTATGCAGTAGTACAGGTGCACCCGGGGTGCCAGCGCGGGGGTGGACTGCAGGGATTCGAGCCAGGCCACGAACGGCGTGGCGCCAATGCCGGCAGCCACCCATACCTGCTCCGGCGCGCTGTCGCTGCGGAAGTCGAAGCAGCCATACGGCCCCTCGATGTCCACCGGTTGCCCCGGGTGCACCTGCAAAGGCAGCTGCGCCGTGTGGTCGCCCAGTGCCTTGATCGCGAAGCGCAGCATGCCGTCGCCCTGGTCGGCGTTGAGCAAGGTGAAAGGGTGCGCGCCTTCGGCCTTGGCAAACCTGACAAACGCAAACTGCCCCGCCGTGTGCCGCCACGCGCTGGCGGGGCTGATCTGGCAGGTCACCTCCAGCACGCCGGCCCCTTGTGGCGACACGCTGACCACGCGGGCCGCATGGCGGCGGCTGCGCCCGATGGCCCCGGCCAGCGAGCGCACGGCGCACAACACTCCCACCAGCGTGCACAGCCCCACCAGCACACCCGCAGGCTGCGCCCACCAGGCGGGGGGTGTCAGCACCACGGCATGAAACGCCAGCACCAGGTACACCCCGGCCAGCAGCTTGTGCAGGTAGCGCCAGACGTGGTACGGGAACCGCTGCCAGAGCGTGAGGACCAGCATGGCCGCGAGAAACCACACGGCCCATTCCCCCATCTCCTCGGCCAGGTGGCGGAAGGTGTTGAGCCACCAATCCGCGCGCGGCGTGCGCACCGGGCGCCCTACCCAGGCGGCCAGCAGGCTGCGTGACAGCTGCAGCCCGTAGTGCAGCAGCGCCAGCACGATCGCGCCGATGCCCGCCCATTTGTGCAGGCGGTAGCTCTTGTCCAGGCCGCCCAACGGCTTTTCCAGCCATGCGGGGCGCACGGCCAGCACCATGATCAGCGACATCAGGCCCCACGCCGCCACCCCGGTGAGCAGGATCAGCTGGTTGCGCCACCACCAGACGTCGCCCCACGCGGGCGGCGCTGGCTGGGGCACCCACAGAGCCATTAGCCACGCCCCACAGGCCAGCGCCAGGGAGCCCCCCAAGACCTTTTTCCACATCGCCAGTCCACCATTTGTTGCAATGCAGCAACTGTAGAAATCGGCGATGAACGCCACCTGAACGGCGTGTGAAGCAGCGGCAAAGCGCGACGGCTTGTGACTGAAGTTTGATCTGTATCAGCCCTCTGCACCGAGGATGACCGGGTTCGAACTCACGTCCGCACAAAGCGCGCCAGCGGCCGGCGTGGCGTGGCGGGCACCTCGCCCGACACATGGCCGATGCGGCAGAACATCTGCACGGTGGCGTCCTGTGCCGTGCGCGGCGCGGGGCGCCCCAACACCAGTTGGTGCACACGCTCGAAGTGCGGCGCCATCTCGGGAAATTCCTGCACGGCCTGGCTCATGGGGTGCATGCCCACGCCCAGCGCTGTGGCCTGCAACTGCTGACGCACGTACAGGCGACCGGTCTGGATCTGGTCGGTACGCGTATTGGGACCGGTGATCCAGACGAACCCCATTGCCGTGCGGCTGTGGCCCTCGAAGCGGCCCATGGCGTTCCTGTAGGCGGCACTGCCTTCGGCCGGGGGCGCTGATCGATCGAACATTCCCAGCGCCGACACAGCGCGCACGAAGGGCGAATTGATGGAGATGCCGTCGCGGTGCTGCAGGATCTCGGCCGGCCCCACGCGGGTGAGTTGGATGCTTTCCATCATGGTCCGGGGCGTCAGCAGCTCGACACGCGCAGACTCCCAGCACAGTGTGCGCAAGCCGGGCAGCTGGCCCGCGTCCACGGTGCCGCCCACCTGCAGCGGTGCCGCCGCCGGTGTGCGGCCCAGCAGCTGGGCCAGCAGCGCGGGCGCCACGGGGCGGTTGGTGTCGAAATCCGTCTTGGGCGTGTGGCGCAGCAGCACCTGGGCAAACAGTGGATCGGGCACGCCGCCGGGCCTGAGCGTGATGCGCGCCACGGGGCGGTCGTCCCACTCCTTCAGCGCGCCGGGCAGTTCGCCTTGCGGCCACAGCTGCACATCGCTGGCCACGCCCTGCTGGGCCAACGCCATCACTAGCAATTCGATGAACGCCCCATGGCCGATCAGGATCTGTCGGCCCCACGGATCGGTCTGGGGCAGCACCCGCGCGGGGTCGGTGCGCAGCGTGATGACGCCCTCCTCGCGCAAGTCCGCCAGCCAGGGCTGCAGGTTGTGCGAGTTGGGCGCGGTGATGGCATAAGCGACGGCGCGGCGGCGCACGTCGGTCTCACCCACCGGGCCTTTCCATGCCTCCAGCGCTTCGGCCGGAAAGCGCGGGTCCACCACGCCGCACGCCGCCAGCGTGCCCGCGGTGGCTGCGGCGAGGGTTCCGCCACCGGCGAGCCGGATGAAGTTGCGACGTTGCATGGCAGGCTCCTGGGGTGATGAATCGGTGATGGGGTTCAGGCCAAAGCAGCGCGAGGCATCGACGATGCCAGCAGGTCCGCCAGCGCCTGGCGCACTGCCTGGTCGAACGGGGTATGGGGCTCCTCGCCGATGACGGCGCGCAGGCGGGTGTTGTCCAGCCGGTGGGGCGTGCTCCAGAGGTAACGCATGGCCGCCAGCGCGGCCACCGTGGGCACGGCCAGGCCCACCGCGCGCAGCAGCGGCCAGGGCAGGCGGCCCACACGCAACGCGCCGGAGCCGGGCAGCCAGCCTTGCTCGGCCGCGATGGCGGCAAAGCTGTGCAGCCACTGCTGCGCGCTGACGTGGTGCCCCGCGAAGTGCAGGCACTCGAACGGCGCCAGGCGCTCGCGCTCCTGCGCCACACGCACGAACGCGCGGGCCAGGTCGGGAAGGTAGGCCCAGGGCGTGCCCACATCCAGCGGGCCGGGCCACGTGACGCGGCCGCGGGGCAGATCCTTGGCGATGGCCTGGTCCAGCCAGCTGCCGGTGCCGCTGCCAAAGAAGTCACCCGCGCGCAGCACGATGGCGCGCAGGTCGCCTGGCTGCGTGGCGGCCTGCAAGCGCTGCTCCAGCTGCACGCGCATGCGGCCCATGAAACCGGTGGCGGCCTGGGGCGTGTCTTCGCGCAGCACGGGCGGCATGCTCTCGCCAAAGTTGTACACGTTGCCGGGCAGCATCAGCGTGGCCCCCAGTTGGCGCGCGATGGCGATGGCGGCCTCCATCAGCGCAGGCGCCTGTTCGCGCCAGGCTGCGTGGGTGTAGGCCGGGTTGAGCGCATGCACCACCACCTGCGCGCCCTGTGCCTGCGCGGCCAGCGCGGCGGTGTCGTGCACCGCCACCGGCATCCACCACACACCCGGGATGGCGGGCAGCGCGCAGCGTGCACCGCCGGGCCGCACCTGGGCCAGCACCTGCCAGCCCGCCTGGGCAAAGGCCCGCGCGGCCGCCAGGCCGAGCCGGCCGCGGGCACCCAGGATCAGGACGGTGCCCGGATGATCCGTATCTGGGCGGCGTGGGGGGTACGTGGGGGTCATGTAAGGCTCCGTTCGGTGGCAATGAGCGGGATTGTGGAAGCGCCGCCGCCGCAACACAATTGCCTAACCCTTCATACCTGTCATGCAAAATTGAATACCCAAAACACACCGGATGCTGCCCTTTTGCGGGCACGCTATCGCCATGAAGCAGCACTTTGACTGGAGCCTGGTGCAGTCCTTTCTGGCCGCGCTCGACCACGGCAGCCTGCTGGGCGCGGCGCGCAGCCTGGGCGCCAGCCAGCCCACGCTGGGCCGCCACATTGCCGAGCTGGAATCGCAGCTGGGCGTGGTGTTGTTCGAGCGCACAGGGCGCGGCCTGCTGCCCACCGCCACCGCGCTGCGGCTGGCCGAATCGGCGCGCGCCATGGAGGCGGGCGCCCACCAGCTGGCCCGCAGTGTCTCGAGCGCCGACGCGGCCGTGAGCGGCACGGTGCGCATCACCGCCAGCCAGCCCGTGGCCTGCGCACTGCTGCCGCCCGTGCTGGCGCGCATGCGCCAGGCGCTGCCCGAGGTGCAGGTGGAGCTGGTGGCCAGCAATGAGGTGACCAACCTGCTGCGCCGCGAGGCGGACATTGCCCTGCGCATGGTGCGCCCCGACCAGGCCAGCCTGGTGGCCAAGCGCATCGGCCGGGTGACCCTGAGCGCGTGCGCGCACCGCGACTACCTGCGCCGCAAGGGCACGCCCCGCCAGCCCCCAGAACTGCTGCAGCACGAGCTGGTGGGCAACGACCGCAACGAGGACATCCTGCGCGGCTTTTCCGCCATGGGCTACCCGGTGGATCGCCAGCACTTCGCGCTTCGCACCGACGATCTGATGGCCTATTGGGCGGCCGTGCGCGCGGGTCTGGGCATCGGCTTTGTGGCCGACTACCTGCTGCGCACGGACGCCGACGTGGTGGCCGTGCTGCCCGAGCTGCCCTTGCCCGAGCTGCCCATCTGGCTCACGGTGCACCGCGAGATCCGCACCAGCCGCAAAATCCGTGCGGTGTATGACTTTTTAGCCGCAGAGGTGCCTTTGGCGCTGTAATCCCATCCCGCCAAGGCACTTGTGCGAGCCGAAAAAATCTTGAAAAGGTTCTAACGCCGGCGGCGCGGCTGCTAGCATCCCCTGACCTTCTTCCACTGCGCCCCTGGAGTTCCGTGATCCACGCCACCACCCTCTTGCGCCTTCCTCGGCGCGTGCGGACCCTTGGAGTCTGCGCTGCCCTGCTGTGCCACGCGGCCTGGCCCGCCCTCGCACAGGATGCATCCCGCATCGCCCGCGTCACCGTCTACCCGGGCAGCGCCACGGTGGAACGCGTGGCCAAGGTGAACGCTGGCGCGCGCAGCCTCACGTTTGCGTGCCTGCCTGCGTCGCTGGATGCCCAGAGCCTGCAGATCAACGCCGACGCCAGCGTGCGCGTGGGCGAGTTCAATGTGCTCACCGAGGACCGCGATGTGGTGAGCGCCTGTGCCAGCCCGCTCGATGGCCGCATCCGGGAGCTGGAAGACCAGATCGCCGGGGTGAAGGCCGAAGCTTCGGCGCTGCAGCTGGTGGATGGCTACCTGCGCAGCGTGGCGAACGCAGGCGCCGCCCCCGCGGAGGCCCCGGCAGGCGGCGCCCGGGGCACGGGCCCCACCCCCGCCCCGGCGCAGATTGCCGCCACGGCCGACGTGCTGCGCAAATCCGGGCAGGACGCTTTCGCCCGCACGCACCAGTTGCAGCGCAAGCAGCAGGCGCTGGAGCTGGCGCTCAAGCCCCTGGTGGCGGAGCGCGACCGCATTGCCAGCCAGCGCGCACGCGTGGTGTCGGTCACCGTGAACCTGGCCACGGAGCGGGACGCCGAGTTGCGCCTGTCTTACCAGGTGCGTGGCCCCGGCTGGCAGCCCACGTACCGCGCCACGCTGGACCCCGCCAAGTCCACCGTCCTGCTGGAGCGGCAGGCGCTCGTGGCGCAAAACAGTGGCGAGGACTGGACGGGCGTGCAGCTCATGCTCTCCACCGGGCAACCCGGCCGCGCCACCCAAGGCCGCCTGCCGCGCGCCTGGACGCTGGATGTTGCGCCGCCGCCCCAGCCCCAGGCCGCACCCGTCATGGCCCTGGCAGCGCCCGCGCCTGCCGCAGCCCCCGCGCTGGCCGCGCGCTCGCGCGTGGCCGAAGAAGCCATGCCCAGCTTCGACGTGAGCGCCCTCGACAAGGGCTTTGCCACCGAGTTCGCCGTGCCGCAGCGCATCACCGTGCCCTCCAGCGGCCAACGCGTGACGCTGGCACTGGGCCAGCACACGGCGACGGCCACGCTCATCACCCGCACCGCCCCGGCGGTGGAAGAAGCCGCCTATCTGGTGGCCCACATCGCCCAGCCACCGGGCGTGTGGCCCGCGGGCGCGGCCAGCCTGTACCGCGACGGCGCCTTTGTGGGTACGGGCCGCATCGACTTCGGCACGCCCAGCGCAGGCGCACCGGCGGGTAGCAGCAGCCTGTCTTTCGGCCGCGACGACCTGGTGACCGTGCGAGCCGAGCCCGTACAGGACCTGACGGGCAGCACGGGCTTCACCGGCTCGCGCATCCAGCGCACCACGCGCCGCGCCTACAGCGTGGAAAACCGCCACCAGACGGCCATCACGCTGCAGGTGCTGCACGCCGCCCCGGTGTCGCGCAACGAGAGGATCGAGGTCGAATCGCGCTACCAGCCCCAGCCCGCCGACACCGCCTGGAACCGCACCCCCGGCACGGTGGCCTGGCAACAGCCGCTGGCCGCCGGGGCCACGGCGCAGTTCAGCGCCGAGCACACCATCCGCCACCCCAAGGACGTAGAGGTGCAGGAGCGCCAGTGAGCTGCGCGCGCTTTCGAACCGTCACCCGCCCCTTTCGTCACTGCCCTCCCCCACTGCCATGAGCTACCACCACATCCTCGTCGCCGTTGACGGCAGCCCGACCTCCGACCATGCCGTGGCCCATGCCGCCGACCTGGCACAAGCCACGGGCGGACGTGTGCGGCTGCTGAACGTGATGGACCCGATCGCGCACATCAGCGGCTTCGAACAACCCGAGATCTACAGCCAGGAGATCCTGCCGCGCCTGCGCAAGGCTGGCGAGGCCCTGCTGAACCAGGCCCGCGACCGCGTGGCACAACGCGGCGTGCCCGTGGACACGGCGCTCATCGAGAACCTGGACGCCCGCGTCGCGCAGCTGGTGGTGGAGCACGCGCTGGCATGGGGCGCCGACCTGATTGTGCTGGGCACCCACGGGCGCCGCGGCCTGGCGCGCGTGCTCATGGGCAGCGATGCCGAGCAGGTCGCACGCACCTCTCCCGTGCCTGTGCTGCTGGTGCGCCTGCCTGCCGCTGCAAGCGCGACGGCCGGTGCCTGACCGGCATCCCCGTCCCCCATGTCCATGTCCCCCCCCGTCTCGCCTTCTCCTTCCGTCGCGCGCCCGAACGTGCGGTTTCTGCTCGCCCATCCGGCGCACTTCATCGCGCTTGGTTTCGGCGCAGGTCTCTCGCGCGTGGCGCCGGGCACCGTGGGCACGGCGTGGGCTTGGCTGGCCTACTTGGTACTGCAACATTGGCTGCCATCGCCCCTGCACATGGGCCTGCTGATTGCCGCGAGCACCGTGGTGGGCTGGTGGGCCTGCACCACCACGGCCCGCGACATGGCGGTGGCCGACCCTGGCAGCATCGTGTGGGACGAAGTGGTGGCCTTCTGGCTGGTGCTGTGGCTGTCCATGCCCATGGGCTGGTGGGGCCAGTTGGCGGCGTTTGCGCTGTTCCGTTTTTTTGACGCGGTCAAGCCCGGCCCGGTCGCCTGGGCCGACAGCCAGTTCAAGGGCTTGGGCTGGCGTGGTGGCTGGGGTATCTTGTGGGACGACTTTGTGGCAGCCTTCTGTACCCTGCTCGTCATTGCAGTGTGGAGGTTCGTATGACAACCGCATCGCTATCAAATCAAGAGCTGCCATCGCTGGATCCATCAGCGCTGGATGCCGATTTGACACAAATCTCACTGCTGCTGCTCAAAAAGGGCCACCTGCTGGCCACCGCCGAGAGCTGCTCGGGCGGCCTGATCGCCGCGGCCTGCACCGACCTGGCGGGCTCCAGCCAGTGGTTCGAGCGCGGCTTCGTCACCTACTCCAACGCCGCCAAGGTCGAGATGCTGGGCGTGCCCGCAGCGATGATCGACCAGGAAGGCGCCGTGAGCGAGGCCGTGGCCCGCGCCATGGCCGATGGGGCACTGAGGCACTCCCAGGCGCATGCCAGCCTGGCCGTGACCGGCGTGGCCGGCCCCACCGGCGGCAGCGACGCGAAGCCCGTGGGCACCGTGTGGTTCGCCTGGTGCGTGGATGGCGAAACGCACAGCGAAAAGCAGCACTTTGCAGGCGACCGCGCCGCCGTCCGTGCGGCCACGGTGCGCTATGCACTGCAGCGGCTGCTGGGTTTTTTGCTCGCATAGGGCGCTGCAGCGGCCGATCCGAGGCTGCGAGCCCGCGGCGCCGGTGCATGCAGCGACCGCACCTGTTCATTCCAAACACCCGCTCCCATGACCACCACCTCCCCTTGGTTCGACGGCTTCACCACCCAACGCATCGGCACATCGGGGGCGGAAATATTTGTGCGCACAGGTGGCACCGTTGGCGCGCCGCCGCTGCTCCTGCTGCATGGTTTTCCCCAAACCCATGTGATGTGGCATCGGGTGGCGCAGCAGCTGCAGCACGACTATTGCCTGGTGATGCCCGACCTGCGCGGCTATGGCGACTCGTCGCACGCCCCCGGCCTGCTCGACCACAGCAACTACAGCAAGCGCGCGATGGCGCAGGACATGGCCGAGGTAATGACCGCGCTGGGCCACGACCGGTTCTACCTGTGCGGTCACGACCGCGGCGGCCGCGTGGCCCACCGCCTGGCGCTGGACCATTCAGCGCGCGTGCAGAGGCTGTGCGTGATCGACATCGCCCCCACGCTGGACATGTACGCCCGCACCGACATGAACTTTGCGCGCGCCTACTACCACTGGTTCCACCTCATCCAGCCCGCACCCCTGCCCGAGACCATGATCGGCGGCAACGCGCACGCCTATCTGCACGCCAAGCTCGGCGGCTGGGGCAGCGCAGGGCTGGCCCACATCGAGCCCGCAGCGCTGGCCGAATACGAGCGCTGCTTTTGCCAGCCCGAGGCCATCCACACCGCCTGCGAGGACTACCGCGCCAGCGCCAGCATCGACCTGGACCACGACCGCGAAAGCCGCGCGCGAGGCGACAAGATCGCCTGCGACACCCTGGTGCTGTGGGGCGCGCACGGCGTGGTGCACCGGCTGTTCGACCCGTTGGCGCTGTGGCAGGCGCAATGCGCAGGCGTGGTGACGGGCCAGGCCGTGCCTGCGGGGCACTTCATCCCCGAGCAACTGCCGGGCGACACCGCCGACGCGCTGCGCCACTTCATGCGCTGAGCGGCCTGCGCTGACCACCAAACCGCAACGGCAGCATGCAATACACGAGCCCCGGTGTAGCATGGGCGCCCCTGAGGAGGAGACCCCATGCACCCCAACGCCCAGACCCTGCAGCGCCTGTACACCGCGTTCGCGCAGCTCGATCACGCCACCATGGCCGCCTGCTACGCGCCAGACGCCACGTTTGACGACGAAGCCTTTTCGCTGAGGGGCCGCGACGAGATCGGCGGCATGTGGCGCATGCTGTGCGCAGCCACCAAGAAGCCCGGCGCCGCCGAGCACTGGAAGCTCGCGTTCAGCGGCATCGACGCCGATGCGACCAGCGGCAAGGCCCACTGGGAAGCCCACTACCTCTTCAGCGCCACGGGCCGCACGGTGCACAACATCGTGGATGGCACGTTCACCTTCACACCTGACGGGCTGATCGCCACCCACCGGGACCGCTTCAACTTCTGGCGCTGGGCCCGGCAGGCGCTGGGTGCGCCAGGGCTGCTGCTGGGCTGGTCGCCTTCGCTCAAGCGCAAGGTGCGGAGTACGGCGGCGGGGAATTTGAAGAAGTTTTTGGCGCAGGGGTAAGTGAAGACCACCTCAACGCGCAAGCGCGTTGAAGTGTCAATGTTTCAGCTCTTTTTCTTACCTCGTCTTATTCGTGACGCGTCGACCTTAGCTGCTTTTCTTGCTCGAAAAGAGAGATAGAGGAAGAAAGCAGCCGGCACCAAACCCCATAAAAGCCCCCACGACAATGATTCATCAGGGTGGAGCGTGGCTTTTGCTGGCTCGGCCTCGTCATACCAGATGGTTCTTGTTTTGCTCGCGGAATTTTTGAAACTCTCACACTCCTGCAAGGTGTCAAACCACTGTGACGTCTTGAATGTGTGCGCCATGCCGCTCACGCCGCTCTGACGGTACTGGTATTCCAGTACCGCAATTGGTTTTTGGAACCCCCCAGACCTTGCAAGAGACGTGCACGCCACTGATTGCAGTACAGCTGCAGAGGGCACCGGCGTCTTCAACCGCCGCCCCATGATCTCGTGATTGTTTTTGATGGCGGCGCCAACAAAAATCGACGCAAGCACCAACGCGACCACAAGAAAAGCCGAGGAAGAGCTCTTCTTATCTTTGGAAATTAACAAGGGCTCCCGGGGCAGCATCACATATCCAGAGGGCTTCTCAAAATCGCGCATAGTTACCTCGCTGCGGTTTAAGAGCGCCACTAGCGAGCCCCAAAAGCCCGCACCTCGCCATCACGCTCCGTGGCACTTCTTGTACTTCTTGCCGCTACCACAGTAGCAAGGGTCATTGCGCCCCGGCTCCGGCGCCTTGCGCACGGTCTCCACGCGCGGGCCCATGCTCTTCCACAGCTGGCGCAGGTCGTACACCGCCCAGATGGCCTCGCCAAAGGCATCCACGCGCGCGTGGCTGGTGCTGGGAGGGCCGTTCTCGTCGAACATGCAGACCTCGGGCTTGCCGGTGTCGTCTTCGGTGAGGGCGACGATGCGGTCCAGCGCATCGTCCAGCCACTTGGCGGCTTCCTTGTCGCGCGGGGCGGCCCAGTCCTCGGGCCAGTTTTCCACGGCGAACATGAAGCCCAGCGCCCAGACCTGGCCAAACGAGGGAATCTCCTGGTCGTCGCCCATCTCGGCGCGCTGCTCGTCGGTGAGGCTGGCCACCGCGCCCCGCATGTCCATGGCTTCGGGCTGGAAGGTGCGGTCGTCGTCCAGCGTCTTCACGTCGGTGTCGAGCTGGGCCACGATCTCGTTCCAGCGGCGGTCCCACAGCTCCAGAAAGCGCGCCTGTTGGGCGGCGTCGGCAAACGCGGGCAGCAGCGGCAGCGGCTCGCCTTCGGCCACCTCCAGCTCGGCGCCGTCGCCCAGCAGCATGGGCAGGTACTCGGCGGGCCGGATGGGGCGGCGGCTGCAGATCACAGCCGTCATGAAGCCATCGCAGAACTCCCACTGCGGGATTTCTTCGCCGCGCGAGCGCAGGTCATCGAGGATGTTGTCGATCTCTTCCAGCTCGTCAGGGCCCAGGGCGGCGGCCGGGGCGGTGGAGGGGTCGAGTTCGTCGGTGGCGGGGGTGGGCGATGTGGGTTCGGTCATGGAAGGACTCCGGTCGTCAAGCGAGAAAGCGGGGGCTGCACGGCAAAGTTTTACTTTTATGATGCGCAGGCCTTGTGCCGTGGCGCTGGCCCACGCAGTGGCCAGGGGCGGTGCCTGGGCATAAAAAAACAATGCACGGCGCGCAGCCCGGCAACTCCGCAAAAAAGGCGGCCAGTGTAGCCCCTTGCCTGAACCAGGACGCACCATGATCCACCAGCTCAACTCTTTGTACCCGGTGCGCTATACGGCCTTTGCGCTGTGCGTGTTCGGGCTGCTGCTGTCGTTGTTTGCGCTGGTGGCCTTTGGCGCGGGGCTGCCCGTGGTGCTGGTGTTTGCAGGCCTGGTGTCCCTGGGCGTTTACGACTTGCGGCAGACGCGCCACGCCATCCTGCGCAACTACCCGGTCATCGGCCACATCCGCTTCATGCTCGAATATGTGCGGCCCGAGGTGCGCCAATACTTCATCGAAAGCGACAGCGAGGCCGCGCCGTTCTCGCGCGCGCAACGCTCGCTGGTCTACCAGCGCGCCAAGGGCGACCCGGACAACCGCCCCTTCGGCACGCACCTGGACGTGGGCGCGCATGGCTATGAATGGGTGAACCACTCGCTCGCGCCCACACAGCTGCCATCGCACGACTTCCGCGTGTGGATCGGTGGCAGCCCCGATGCGCCGTCACCGTCCGTGTCGCCCTGCACCCAGCCCTACCACGCGAGTGTGTTCAACATCTCGGCCATGAGCTTTGGTGCGCTGTCGGCCAACGCCATCCTGGCGCTCAACCAAGGCGCGAAGAAAGGCGGCTTTGCACACGACACGGGCGAGGGAAGCATCAGCCAGCACCACCGCGTGCATGGCGGCGACCTGATCTGGGAGATCGGCTCGGGCTACTTTGGCTGCCGCAACCCCGATGGCTCGTTCAGCGAAGAGCGTTTTGCGGCCAACGCCACCGACCCGCAGGTCAAGATGATCGAGCTGAAGCTGAGCCAGGGCGCCAAGCCCGGCCACGGCGGCGTGCTGCCCGGCGCCAAGGTGACGGCCGAGATTGCGGTCGCACGCGGCGTGAAAGAGGGCGAGGCTTGCATCTCGCCCGCCAGCCACAGCGCGTTTCGCACGCCGGTCGAGATGATGCAGTTCATCGCCAAACTGCGCACGCTTTCGGGCGGCAAGCCCACGGGCTTCAAATTCTGCCTGGGCCACCCGTGGGAATGGTTCGCCATCGTCAAGGCCATGTTGGTCACCGGCATCACGCCCGACTTCATCGTGGTCGATGGCGCCGAAGGCGGCACGGGCGCGGCGCCCGTGGAGTTCAGCGACCACGTAGGCGCCCCGCTGCAAGAGGGCCTGCTCTTGGTGCACAACACGCTGGTGGGCGTGAACCTGCGCGACCGCGTGCGCATTGGCTGCGCGGGCAAGGTCATCAGCGCCTTCGACATCGCGCGCATGATGGCGCTGGGGGCCGACTGGTGCAACGCAGGGCGCGGCTTCATGATGGCGCTGGGCTGCATCCAGGCGCAAAGCTGCCACACCGGCCACTGCCCCACAGGCGTCACCACGCAAGACCCGCTGCGCCAGCAGGCCCTGGTGGTGCCCGACAAGGCCACGCGCGTGGCCCAATTCCACCGCAGCACATTGCACGCGCTGCAAGAACTGGTGCAGGCTGCCGGCTTGCGCCACCCCAAGGACATCACGGCCCACCACATCGTGCGCCGCATCAGCGACACGGAAGTGCGTCTGCTGTCCAACCTCGTTACCCGAATGCAACCGGGCGCACTGCTGGGCCCTCTCGATGCGCAGCACAACGTGTTTCGCCTGTACTGGCCCTTGGCCAACGCACACAGCTTCCAGGCCAGCGAGCCAGCGCTGGAGCCCTCCATTCCCCACCATGTGGAGCTGGTGCACGCTGCGGCGGCCGGCACGGCAGCGGTGGTGGCCGGGGACGCCGCCGTATGAAGATGATGAAGATGGACGCCTCTACCTCCGCCGCCCCCGACTACGCCGCCTTTTTGCAGCAGCAGCTTTCCGCTCAGCCCCACAACGTGATGGCCCATGTGCTGGGCGACGAACAGATCTGGATCAAGCGCGCAGGCGCCCCCCATGGCATGGGCCGCTACCGCGCCATGGCCGTGCTGGCGGCGGTGCTGCGCCTCCCCGTGCTACGCCCTGTGCCCAACCCCGGCGGTCCCACGGCGATTGCCACCGAAGTGCAGCGCCTGCGAGACCTGGCCGCCCGCGGCATCCGCGTGCCCGTGGTGCTGGCCGCGTTGCCCCAGGGTTTTGCCATGCGCCACCTGGGCCACACGGGCGAAGAGATCCACTCCCTTGGCAACGAGATCGACCATGCCGTGCAAGCGGGCGACACAGCCGCCGTGCTGGCGCTGTGGCAACAGGGACTGGACACGCTCACCCACGTGCACCGCCAGGGCACCTGCCTGAGCCAGGCGTTCGCGCGCAACCTGGTGCGCTGCCCCGATGGCGAGGTGGCCTGCATCGACTTCGAGGACGACCCCGCTGCTGTGCACCCGCTGGCGGTGTGCCATGTGCGCGACGCGCTGTGCTACGCGCACTCCACCGCGATCTATTTACACACCAGCGGCACATTGGCCGAAGGGCGCGAGCGCTGGGCGGCGTGGGTAGCCCAGGGCAGCCCGGAGATGCGGGAGGTGCTGGCGACCAGTGTTCGCCGCATGGGGTGGATGCGGCGCTTGCCTGCGGACCGCAAACTGGGGCGGGACTTGCAGCGGGTGCGGACGGCTTACGACCTGGTGCACGGCTGATCGAGGGTGGGCGGGGCCTCGCGCCCTGGGCTGCAGCGCCCTGGCGCAACGCGCTCCAGCGCCCCACGTGGCGCAACCCGCCGAGGGGATGGGTCGGCGTCGGCTGACAGGCCGCACGCTGGTGCGGCGCTATCGTGCCGCCAGGGCGACCGCCTCGCCTGCCTTCTCCTTTTTTCATGCCACATTCCGCTACCGCTTCGCCCCGCGCCACCACCCTCACATCTCCTGTTTCCGGCGCTGGCGCCGCTCCCGCCCCCGACGCGGCGCCCCCCATTCCCAAGCCCCGCCGCCGTCGCCCCCCCACGTTGTCATGGTCTGCGTGGAAGCAGTTCATGGACGTCGCACGTCCCTACTGGCTGGGCGACAAGAAGCGCGCCGCCTGGGGTCTGCTCGCGCTGCTGATCGGGCTCATGGTGCTGGAAACGCAGTTGGCCGTAATGCTCATCGACAAGACCGGCGAGCTCACATCGGCCTTGGCCGCCAAGCAGGTGGACCGCTTCTGGGGCGCCGTGCGTGCCAGCCTGCTGGTGGTGGCGTTTGCCGTGCCGGTGTACGCCTTCTACTACTACATGCGCGACGCATTCTCCAACCACTGGCGCCGCTGGCTCACGCACCGATTTCTGGACGGCTACCTGGATGAGCGCAAGTACTATGAGATCGGTACGGCCAGCGAGATCGACAACCCCGACCAGCGCATTAGCGAGGACATCAACACCTTCACCGGGCGCTCTACGCATTTCTTGCTGATCTTCCTTGGCTCGGTCATGCAGCTCGTGGCCTTCAGCGCCGTGCTGTGGTCCATCTCGCGCACGCTGGTGGGTTTTCTGGCGGTGTATGCGCTGCTGGGCACCTTTGGCGCGTTGTACCTGTTTGGCGCGCCGCTGATCCGCCTGAATTTCTGGCAGATCCGCCGCGAGGCGGACTTCCGCTTCGGGCTGATGCGGCTGCGCGAGAACGCCGAGTCCATCGCCTTCTACCGCGGTGAAGCGCAAGAGCGCGCCCAGCTCGACCAGCGGTTTGACGCGGTCTTCACCAACTACGCGCGGCTCATCCGCCAGCAACGCTCGCTCAACCTGTACCAGCGCGCGTTCAGCCAGCTGACGCTCGTGCTGCCGGCCATCATCCTCGCCAACGATGTACTGAACGGCGATCTGGAAGTCGGCCGCGCCATCCAGGCGGCCGGCGCGTTTGCTGCCGTGCTCACCGCGGTCTCGCTGATCGTCGACAACTTTGAAAGCCTGAGCCGGTTCGTGGCCGGCATCGACCGGCTGCACGCCCTGGCGCAGGCTGCCCTGAAAACCCCCGCCGCACCGGCCCCGTGGGCCGAGCAGATGGGGCCGCCCAAGCCGTCTTCCATCCCGCCCACGGGCCGCGCCGTGCCCCTGGCTGCAGCGGAGGTCGCTGCACCGACGCCGCTGATCGCCACGCGCGCAGGCGACACGCTGGCCATCGAAAGCCTCACGCTGCACACCCCGCAGTTCGGCCGCCTGCTGGTTCAGGACCTGTCGCTTACGCTCGCCACGGGTGACGCGCTGCTGATCACCGGCCCGAGCGGCTGCGGCAAGAGCTCGCTGCTGCGCGCGATGGCGGGGCTGTGGCGCACTGGCCATGGCACCGTGCAGCACCCGCCGGTGGAGGACATGTTCTTCCTGCCGCAGCGCCCGTACCTGCAGCCCGCCACGCTGCGCAGCCAGATCATCTACCCGAGCCAATGCACCGAACTGGCCGACGACGCACTGCTGGCCCTGCTGGATAACGTGCAGCTGGGTACGCTGGCCGAGCGCGTGGGCGGCCTGGACGCCTCGCACGACTGGGAAAAGCTGCTGTCCACCGGCGAGCAGCAGCGCCTGGCCTTTGCGCGCGTGCTGGCCCGCACGCCCCGCGTCGTCATCCTGGACGAAGCCACCAGCGCGCTGGACAGCGCCAACGAGGCCGCGCTGTACCAGCGCCTGCGCGCCATCGGCGCGACACTGGTGAGCATTGCCCACCGGCCGGCCGTGTTGCAGCACCACACGCAGGTACTGGAGTTGAAGGGCGAGGGAGCGTGGCAGCTGCATGCCGCCGAGGCGTTCCGTTTTGAACAGCCATGACCGCTGGCGGCGCGGCCCTGGGCGCGGTTGATGGCCAAGGGCGCATAGCGTCAAGGTCGGGTTGGCCGCAGGGGTGCCCAACATCCGGCGCCGAAGCGAGGCAGCGTCGGATTGCGCTGCGCTAACCCGACCTACCCCGCTGGCGACAGGGGCGACTTTTCTGTGGCGCTCCCCTCAAAGCGGGGCCATCATCCAATCACTGCAACAGCGATGTCCGCGTCTTTCAGTACCAGCTCCGTTGCCACATCCGCCCCCAGGTTCATCAAGCGCTTGCGCATGCAAAGCACCGCTTTGTCCTTGCTGAGCAAGATCGCCGCGTGCGCCGCCGCCAGGTCGATGAATTTCTGATCATCCGCGTCCTTGCACACATAGGCCACCTTGGGCGCGATCTCCACCCGCTGCACCTGCGCATCAAACGCGGCCAGCACTTGCACGGCATCCACGCGGTAGTAGTCCATGCGCTCCACGATGTGCGGATAGGCCAGCACCCGCTCCAGCTCGTCGCGCATGACTTGCGTGGCAAGCCAGGCCAGGCGCCCCTGCGCAAGCAAGGTGCGCAGCGGGGCTGTGCGCGGGTCGCTGAAGATCAGCAGGTCGAGCGCGACGTTGGTGTCCACCACCACAGGACGGGCGGGCTCGCCCGCCAGCGCCTCGGCGGGCAGGCGCAGTTCAACCTTCATGGCGTGGGCCGCCATCGGGGGCAGGCTTGGCAGCCCGGTCGCGCACAGCACCCTTGATCATGTCGAAGCGGAACATGCGGCATTCGATGGGGCCGTTCCACATGGGCACGCGGCGCGATTCCTTCAGGCGCATCTTGCCCGGCAGCTTGAGGTCGGGGGTGAGCATCCAGGCCGTCCAGCCGCTGTAGTTCTTCTTCCAGTGGGCGGCCAACTGGCTGAAGAACTCGCCGCCATCCTCGGTCTGCGCTTCTTCGCGGCCCACGGCGCGGCCCTGGGCGCGGTCGGCGGCACGCTCGCTGGCGTTGCGGCCTGCGGCTCCAGCGGCGGCAATGCGCTCGCCATAGGGCGGGTTCAGCAGCATCACGCCGGGCTGCTCGCAGGGCGGCATGCGCTGCAGGGCGTCGCCACCGCGCAGCTGCACGGCCTGGGCCACGCCTGCGCGCTCGGCGTTGCGCTGCGCAAAATCGACCATGCGGAAGGCGATATCACTGCCAAAAACGGGCACAGCGCTTTTCTGGACTGCACCTTCAGCTTCGTCTTTAATAGCAGTCCAGACATGTGCCTGGAAGGGCAGCAGCTTCTCGAACGCAAAACGCCGCAGCAGGCCCGCCGGAATGCGGCAGGCGATCTGCGCGGCCTCGACCACGATGGTGCCGCTGCCGCAGCAGGGGTCGTACAGGGGCTGGGGGTTGTCGCCGTGGGGGTCCCAGCCGCTGGCAGCGATCATGGCGGCGGCCAGGGTTTCCTTGAGCGGGGCATCGCCCTTGTCCTCGCGCCAGCCGCGCTTGAACAGGGGTTCGCCGCTGGTGTCGATGTAGAGGGTGGCTTCGTCGGTGGTCAGGTGCAGGTGGATGCGCACATCGGGCCACTGGGTGTTCACATCGGGGCGCACGCCGCTCTTGTGGCGGAAGCGGTCGGCCACCGCGTCTTTTACCTTGAGGCCCGCAAAGTTCAGGCTTTGCAGCGGGCTGTGCTGGGCGGTCACCTCGACCTTGAAGGTCTGGCGCGTGGTGAACCAGATCTCCCAGGCCACATCGCTGGCCATGGCGTAGAGGTCGTTTTCCGAGCGGTAGGGGCGGTGTGCCAGCTGAACCAGCACGCGCTGGGCGAGGCGGCTGTGCAGATTGAGCAGCAGCGCCTGACGCCATGAGGCGCGCAGCAGCACCCCACCCCGGCCCATCAGCAGGTCCTGGCCCGTGAGGCCCGTGATCGCATGCACCTCATCGGCCAGGAAGCCCTCCACGCCCGCGGCGCAGGGGAGAAATAGTTGAAGTTGGTTCATAACAGGGCAAGGATAAGCCCTGCCGCGTTCCCCCTGCAGCGCCGCCAATCCTGCCGTGGGAAGAGCCCGGGAGGAAGTGAACCATGTACAGGCCTGGCAGGGCGTAGCGGGCGGGCGGACGTTGCGAGGCGGATCGAAGAACCACTCCCTCCGAAGCCGCACCGGTTTGCTATCTTTTATATAGCATTTACCGCTTACTGGGCAAGCGCCACAGGCAGATTCTTTCCAAGGCTCTCCGCTTCAACGAAGCTGGGCGTTGCGATGGGGCAGACGGCGCAACGGCGCATCGTCGCGGAAAGTCTTGGCAATGAGGGCCGCTGCCGTGGCAAGCGCCGCGAGCAGCAGCAGCTTGCCCACGAGGGCGCGGCGGTTGTGGCGCCACTCGGCAGCGATGCCCATCTCGCCCAGCACGTTGGGCACATGGCCCCGGGCCAGGTCTTGCAGCAGGCCCTCGACCACGTCGATACGGTCGGCCAGCAGCAGGAGCATCCAGCGCCGCAGGTCGTTCTCACTGGCCTTGAAGGCGAGCCTGCGCAGCGAACCGCTCAGGCCGCGGGGTGGCAGTGTGGTGCCGAAAACGGGCGTGATGCCCGGGCGCTCGGTGGAAACGAGCACCTCCACGTTCGCGGCTTGGGGCGAGGGCTGGTCCCAGTGCAGGTTGTGCAGGCGCGGGGGCGTGCGCTCCATCGGGTACGCCGGCCGGTTGGCATGGTCCAGGTCAGCGCCCCAACCGGTGATGGCCGAACGGTCCGCCTGCGCGCGAGGGCCCGGAGGCGTGTTTTCAATGTGCGTGTGCATGAATGGGCTCCTTGGGATCGGTCGATCGCTGTGCAGCCGAGCGCGGCACGATGACGGGCTTGATGCACTGGTCGAGCTTGCTGGAGAAGATGTGGTACGCGTCGGCAATGTCTTCCAGCGCAAAGCGGTGGGTGATGATGTCGCGCGGGCGGATGCGGCCGGCCTGGACGTGCTCGATGAGCCGCGGCAGGTGGCGTTTGACGCTGGCCTGGTTCATGCGCAGTGTGAGGCCCTTGTTCACCGCGTTGCCGATGGGAACGGCGTTGAACGTGGGACCGTACACGCCCACGATCGACACCCTGCCGCCCTTGCGCACGGAATTGATGCACCAGTGCAGCACCGTGGCAGCGCCGCCCTGCAGCTTCATGCGCACGCCTGTGAGCGTCTGCAGGGCCGAACCTGCAGCCTCGCAGCCCACGGCGTCAATGCAGACGTCGGGTCCCAAGCCATCGGTCATTTTCTTGAGGTGCACCGCCATGTCGCGCACACCCTTGAAATCCACCGTTTCGCATTGCGCGTATTGCCGCACAAAGTCCAGCCGGTATTCCACATGGTCGACCACGATGACGCGCCCGGCCCCCAGCAGCCAGGCGGACTTGGCAGCGAAGATGCCCACCGGACCGGCGCCAAACACGACCACGGTGTCACCCTCTTCGATATCGCCCATCTCTGCGGCCTGGTAGCCGGTAGGCAGGGCGTCCGTCAGCAGCACGGCGTCGTCCAGGTCCATGTCCTTCGGGATCACCGTGGGCCCGAGGTCGGCCATGGGCACACGCACGTACTCGGCCTGGCCGCCGTCGTAGCCCCCCGTGGTGTGCGAGTAACCATAGATGCCTCCCACCGCCGTGGCCTCGGGGTTGGTGTTGTGGCAGTTGCTGTAGAGCTCTTTCTGGCAGAAGTAGCAGCTGCCGCAAAAGATATTGAAGGGAACCAGCACATGGTCGCCCGGCTGGAGGTTCTGCACTGACGAGCCCACCGCCTCGACCACGCCCGTGAACTCGTGACCAAACGTGGTGCCCACACGCGTGTCGGGCACCAGGCCGTGGTAGAGATGCAGGTCCGAGCCGCAGATGCACGAGCGCGTCACGCGCACGATGGCGTCGTTGGGGTGCTCGATCTCGGGTTCCTGCTTGTGGGCGGCGCGCACGCGGTAGGGGCCGCGGTAGTTCATTGCAAGCATGGGCGTTCCTTACAAGGTGGTCCATGGTGCAAAGGGCGCCCGGGGGGCTCTGTAGGAGAAGGAGCCGTGGGGCTGCGGGCGTGCAGTGCGCACCTCGCCAACCATCCACGCCCCGTGTTCAGATCCCCCCATGAAGGCGGCCGGGGTGCGGTGCCGCGCAGCTCTGCGCAAGGCCGCGGGACAGCGCCCAACGCGCTGCGCTACAGCGTCTTGCGCAAGTTGGCCGGTGCGATCTTGAGCGCCTCGCGGTACTTGGCCACGGTGCGGCGCGCGCATTCGATCCCCTGCTCCTTGAGCATCTCGGCGATCTGGCTGTCCGAGAGCGGCTTGGCCGCGTTCTCGGCTGCGACGAACTGCTTGATGAGCGCGCGCACAGCGGTGCTGGACGCATTGCCGCCCGTTTCGGTGCCCAGGCCCGATCCAAAGAAGTACTTGAGCTCGTAAGTGCCAATCGGCGTGGCCATGTACTTGGCAGTGGTCACGCGGCTGATGGTGGACTCGTGCAGGCCCAGTTCGTCGGCGATATCGCGCAGCACCAGCGGGCGCATGGCCAGCTCGCCGTGGGTGAAGAAATTCTTCTGCCGCTCCACGATGGCGCGCGAGACGCGCAGGATGGTGTCGAAGCGCTGCTGGATGTTCTTGATGAACCAGCGCGCCTCCTGCAGGCGCTGCTGCATGCCCTGGTGGCCTTCGCCGCCCTTGTGGCCGCGCAGCGCACCGGCGTAGATGTCGTGCACGCGCAGGCGCGGCATCACATCGGGGTTGAGGCTGACGATGAACTGGTGCTGACCATCGCGTCCATTGGCACGCCCGGCTTTGCGCACGATCACGTCGGGAACGATGATGTTGCGCTCCACATTGGCGAAGCGGCGGCCCGGCCGGGGCTCCAGGCGTGCAATCAAGGCCATGGCGGCGCGCGTGCGCTCCTCACTGGCGCCGCACAGCTGGGTCAGGCGGCGAATATCGCGGCGCGCCAGCATCTCCAGAGGCTGCTGACAGATGCGCAGCGCGGTCTGCACCGTGTCGGGGTCGCCCTCTTCATCGGCGTCCATCGCCTTGAGCTGCAAGGTCAGGCATTCGGCCAGGTTGCGCGCGCCCACACCCACGGGCTCCAGGGTCTGCAGCAACCGCTGCGCCACCGTGAAGCGGTGCACCAGCTCCTCGACCTGCTCCACATCCTCCGGTCCGGCCAGGCCGATGGCCAGGTCTTGCAGGGATTCTTCGAGGTAGCCGTCGTCGTTGAGCGATTCGATCAGAAAACGCAGGGCGGCCGTATCCACCTCGGACAGGCGAAGCGCCAGCGCCTGCCGATGCAAGAAAGCCGTGAGCGACTCGTGCGTGCGCGCCAGCTCCGTGGCATCGGCTTCCTCGCCATCGGAGTCGTTGCGGTTGCGGGCGGGGGCGTCACCGCCCCACTCGGCGTCATTGGGCGCCATCTCCACGGTGCCATCGCCGCTCCAGTCGGGTTCGTCGGCGCCCCCGGACGGAGAGTCCACATCGCTGGGGCCCTCAGCGCTGGTGGTACTTGCGCTGGCAGCTCCTGAAAAAATAGCATCGTCCGCACTGTAGTCGTCGGCCTGCGCGGGCGTGTTCTCTGCTTCCAGCCCGAACTCCTCGCGCGGTGCCTCGTCGGCGGTACGCTCGAGGAACGGGTTCTCGTCGAGCATCTGCTCGACTTCCTGCGAGAGTTCGAGCGTGGACAGCTGCAACAGCCGGATCGACTGCTGCAGCTGGGGCGTGAGGGCAAGATGCTGCGAGACGCGCAGCGACAGTCCTGGCTTCATCACATCCTGAAGTGCTCGCCCAGGTACACGCGGCGCACCTCGGCGTTGTCCACGATCTCGGAGGGCGTGCCCTGCGCCAGCACGCGGCCATCACTGATGATGAAGGCGTGATCGCAGATGCCCAAGGTTTCGCGCACGTTGTGGTCGGTGATGAGCACGCCGATGCCGCGCGCCTTGAGGAAACCAATGATGCGCTGGATCTCGATCACGGCGATGGGGTCGATGCCGGCGAAGGGCTCGTCCAGCAGGATGAAGCGCGGCTGCGTGGCCAGGGCGCGCGCGATCTCGACCCGGCGGCGCTCGCCACCCGACAGGGCCATGGCGGGCGATGCACGCAGGTGGTCCACCCGCAGCTCCTGCAGCAGGGCCGTAAGGCGCTCTTCGATGACGGCGCGGGCGAGCGGCTGGCCATCGTCGCCCCGCTGCAGTTCCAGCACGGCGCGCACGTTCTCTTCCACGGACAGCTTGCGGAAGATGGACGCCTCCTGCGGCAGGTAGGACAGTCCCAGGCGCGAGCGGCGGTGGATGGGCATGTGCGCCACCGACTGGCCGTCGATGCGGATGTCGCCCGCATCGCTGCGCACCAGGCCCACGATCATGTAGAACGAGGTGGTCTTGCCTGCGCCGTTGGGTCCGAGCAGCCCGACGACCTCGCCTTTTTGCACCACCAGCGACACGTCCTTGACGACCTTGCGGCTGCCGTACGACTTGGCCAGGTGCTGCACTTCCAGGCGGCTGCCCGCCTGCGAATCCGGCCCCAGCAGATCACCCGCGTGCACAGGGGCACCCGTATCCATGGTCACCCCGCTCACTTCGTGCCGCCGCCGAGGCTGTTGCTGGGGCGAAGCACCGGTGCCGATGCAGGAGGAGCCGCTTCCGGAGCCACCGTGCCGGGTGGCGGCTCCTTGGGCGCCAGTACCGCACGCACGCGACTGCCGGGTGCCGGGGCGTCGCCCGCTGCATTGGGGGCGGCACGCTTGCCGTCCACGGTGAACACATCGGTCAGGTTGTTGTAGACGATCACGGCGCCCGTGATCTCGTCGCTGAGCACCGCGCCCCGGTAGCGGCGCAGTTCCGCCCGGGTGATGAACTTGACGTTGTCGGCCTTGCCGTCGTATTCGATGACTTCGCCTTCGCCCTCGATGAACTCTTCGGGCGCGCCCGGCAGGGTGTCGCGTTTCTGGCGGAAGAAGGCGCGCTTGCCGGGCTCGGCCGTCACCACGCCGTACTGGTATCCATCGGCGTCCTGGCGCACATCCAGACGGGCTCCCCGCAGCACGATGCTTCCCTTGGTCATGACCACGCGGCCGGAGAACACGCTGGTCTGCTTGAGCTCATCGTGGCGCAGCGCATCGGCCTCGATGTTCATGGGCTTGGCGCGGTCGGCCTTTTCAGCATGGGCCACACCCACGGTGAGGCTGGCCAGGGCCGTCAGGAGGAGGATCGGAAGGAGTCGATGGTTCATAGGGCACGAATCTTGCAATTCATTGTAGCCATCCCTTCCCAATTCCCCATGAAAAAAGCCCGCGCATGCGGGCTTTTGGCGTGAGGGTTGCGCGGTTGGCAGGAAACCGTCAGCCTTTGCGGGCCGCTGCCGCCAGGTACTCCACCACTTGCAGCACGTTGGTCATGCTGCCGGCCATGGTGCCATCCGTGTAGTACTTGCCGGCGACGCCCATCGAGGGAACGCCTTCCACGCCGTAGGCGTCCTGCAGCTGCGAGGCGCGGCGGACCTGGTTGGACACGGTGAACGAGGTGTAGATTTCCTTGAACTTGGCGGCGTCCACGCCCTGTTGGGCGATCCACGCAAAAATCTCGTCGTCCTTGGCCAGCTTCTGCTTTTCAACGTGGATGGCGCGGAACACCTTGGCATGCAGGGCGTCGAGCTTGCCCATGCCTTCGAGTGCGTAGTACAGCTTTTGCTGGGGCACGAAGCTCGCGTTGAAAGCCACGGGCACGCGGCGGATGCTGAGGTCCTTGGATGCGGCCTTCGACCAGGCGTCAAACGTGGATTCAAACGCGTTGCAGTGGGGGCAGCTGTACCAGAAGAATTCGATCACATCGACCTTGCCCGCCGGCGCATCCGGCGGCACGGGCTTGTCGAGCCGCTTGAAGTCCTTGCCCTCCTTGAACTGGCGGACCTGGGCGAGTGCGGGGGTGGCCACGGGCAGCGCCAGGGCGGAAGCAGCCACCGCCGAAGCGGTGCTCAAAGAAAACTCACGGCGTTTCATCACAAAGACTCTCCTGTTACAAGGCTGGGGAATGTGAGCCATGCCCCCACAAAAAGTTCAGCGAGCTGCCGTGCAGCCCACCACGGAGCCCATGCCGTGGTCAGCGCTGCACACGCACCAGGGCCGACTCCACGCCGGCGCCATCGAGCTTTTCCTTGAGCTGCTCGGCATCGTCGCGCTTGGTGAACGGGCCTACGCGCACCCGGAACACGGGGCGGCCGTTTTGCTCGCGCTCGCTCACGCGGGCCTCCCAGCCCAGCATGGCCAGCTTGGCGCGCTGGGCGTCCGCATCGGCCTGGGTACGGAAGGCGCCCGCCTGCACGAAGTAGTCAAACGGGTCCACATTGCCCTTGGCGGCCGCCTTGGCCACGGCCAGATCGCCCAGTGGATCGGCGCCCGGCTTGGTCTCGGCCTTGGCGGCTTCGGGCTTGCTGGCGGCTGGCTTGGGTGCGGGCGCGGATGCCACCGCCCGCGCATCCGGCGCGGCGGGAGTGGGCGCTGGCGCAGCCACCGCAGGGGACGCGGCCGGTGCCGGAGGACGGGCCGGGTTCTTGCCGTACAGGGGCGAATTCGGGTCCCAGTTCTTGTTCTTCTGGGATTCGGCGGCGTCCATATCGGCGCCGCGGCCGTTGCCCTTGTTCAGGAAGGGCACGGGCACCTTGGTCACATACACGGCCACTGCCAACGCGGCACCCAGCCCCACGATGACCCCGACGATGAAGCCGATGATGGTCCCGCCCGCTTGTTGTTTCTTCATGGTGAAAGTCACTGCTTACATTCTGGCTGGGGCCGACACGCCCAGCACGGCGAGGCCATTGTGCAATACCTGGGCGGTGGCAGCGACGAGCGCGAGGCGCGCCTTTTTCACAGCCTCGTCATCCACCAGGATGCGCTCGGCGTCGTAGTAGCTGTGGTAGCTGGCCGCCAGGTCGCGCAGGTAGAACGTCACGTCGTGGGGTGCCTCGCCCTCGGCGGCGGCTGTGAGCATCTCGGGGTACTTGGCCAGCTGCAGCATCAGCGCCTGGGCCTGCGGGCCTTCCAGCGCCGATAGTTGAACGTCCTTGAGCGAAGTCACGTCGCCCCCGCCCGCCTCCTGCCACGCGCGCAGCACCGAGCAAATGCGCGCATGCGCGTACTGCACGTAGTACACCGGGTTGTCGTTGTTCTGAGCCACGGCCAGGTCCACGTCGAAGGTGTACTCGGTGTCGGGCTTGCGGCTCAGGAGGAAGAAGCGCACGGCGTCCTTGCTGGTCCACTCGATCAGGTCGCGCAGCGTGACATAGCTGCCCGCGCGTTTGCTGATCTTGACCTCTTCACCACCCTTGACCACGCGCACCATCGTGTGCAGCACGTAGTCGGGGTAGCCCTTGGGGATGCCCACATCGGCCGCCTGCAGGCCGGCGCGCACGCGGGCGATGGTGCCGTGGTGGTCCGTGCCCTGGATGTTGACGACCTTGGTGAAGCCGCGCTCCCATTTGGCGATGTGGTAGGCCACGTCAGGCACGAAGTAGGTGTATGTGCCGTCCTGCTTGCGCATGACACGGTCCTTGTCGTCGCCGTAGTCGGTGGACTTGAGCCACAGCGCGCCGTCCTGCTCGTAGGTCTTGCCGTTGGCGACCAGCCTGTTCACCGTGGCCTCGACGCGGCCGCTGGTGTACAGGCTGGATTCGAGGTAGTACTCGTCGAACTGGAGGTTGAACGCCTGCAGGTCCTTGTCCTGCTCGTTGCGCAGGTAGGCCACAGCGAACTGGCGGATGTTGTCGTAATCCTCCACATCGCCATTGGCCGTGAACTCGCGGTCGTCGGCCTTCACGGTGGCCTTGGCCTTGAAGGCCTCGGCAATGTCGGCGATGTAGTCGCCGTTGTAGAAGTTCTTGGCCAGCGGGTTGTCGCTGTCGGTGGGCCAGCAGTCGTCGCCGGGCTTGAAGCCCTTGGCGCGCAGCTGCGTGCTCTTGGTCAGGGTGTCAATCTGCACGCCCGCGTCGTTGTAATAGAACTCGCGGTGCACCTTCCAGCCCTGGGTGGCAAACAGGTTGCAGATGGCATCGCCCAAAGCCGCCTGGCGCCCGTGGCCCACGTGCAAGGGGCCGGTGGGATTGGCGGAAACGAATTCGACCAGCACCTGCCGGCCGTGCGCGGGCCGATAACCGAAGCGCTCGCCTGCGCCCAGCACCTCGCGCACGATTTCCTGCTTGGCAGCGGGCTTGAGCCGGATGTTCAGAAAGCCCGGCCCCGCGATCTCGATGGCATCCACCCAGCGGGTGAAGGCGGGCGTGGCCTCCAGCGCGGCCTTGAGCTGCTCGCCCAAGGCACGGGGATTGAGCTTGAGCGGCTTGGCCAGCTGCATGGCCGCCGTGCAGGCGAAATCGCCATGGGCCGCCACCTTGGGGGATTCAAATGCCGCCTTGGCACCCGCGCCAGGGGACAGGGTTTCCAGCTCGCCCGCGAGCGCGGCGAGCAATTCATTTTTGACAGAGAGCATCGGCGGATTTTACGGGGCCGCACCTCCGCGCCGGCCCTTGCCCTGGCGGCCTGGCTTGCCGGCGGGCTTGCAACACAACGTAATGGCAGCCGCCGCAGCTTGCGGCATGTCAGCCCGGCCCCTCGGGCTTGCGTTGTAATCGGGCAATCCAACGCAGGTTGCGTCTGGATGCCAACCCACTGGAGCCTTTATGAACAAGCTTCTCTCGCTGACTGCCCTGAGCCTGGTTCTTTCGTTCGGCGCAGCCCACGCTGCCGACGCACCCGCCAAGGCGGCAACACCCGCTGCGGCTGCAACCCCGGCCACGCCAGCCACCCCAGCCACGCCCGCGGCATCCGACGCAGCCGCCCCGACCAAGCAGCAAACCCGCATGGCGACCTGCAACGCCGAGGCGGGCGACAAGAAAGGTGACGAGCGCAAGGCTTTCATGAAGACCTGCCTGAGCAACAAGCCCACGCAGCAAAGCAAGATGAAAACCTGCAATGCCGAAGCCGGTGACAAGAAGGGCGATGAGCGCAAGGCCTTCATGAGCGAGTGCCTGAAGAAGAAGTAAGCTTGGCATCTCCCCCAAAAAACAAAGCCGCTGACCCGATCCGGGCCAGCGGCTTTTTTTTGTGCGCTCGCGAAGTAGGGGTGGTGGAGGGAACGGGCCTACCAGCCCCGCGCCCAGAACACTGCGATCACCGCCACCACCGGCAGCACATGCGACTGGATCATCACCAGGCGGCGGACCTTCTTCACCTCCAGCGCATCGGGCATGGAGCCCGTTTCCCGCAGGTGGCGAAGCCAGCGCCGGAACATGATGGAGGGCCAGATCGACAGGACAGCCATGGCCACCACGATGGTGATCTTGATGTGGAACAAGGGCTGCGACACGTACCAGGACAGGCCCTTGATGCCCCAGAACAGGCGCGCCAAGCCGCTGGCAATCATCAGCACGGCAGCCACGCCATAGATCACGTCCAGCCGGGCCAGCCGCTCGACCACGGCGGCGTTCATCCACTCTGTGCGGCACAGCGCCGCCTGGCTCGACAGAAAGACCACGAAGGTCAGGATGGCGACCAAGTGCAGGGCGGCAAGAACGGCTTCGAGGGTCATGAGGTTTCCTTGGCGAGAGTGCAATTCCCGCGCGCCTGGGTGCAAACCGGCGCTCGGGCCCAGCCGCCATTTTGCGGGAGGAAATGCAATAAAGCGGCGCAGGCCGAACACCTGCGCCGCCAGAATGACAAGGCCCGAAATCAGGCTGCCGATCGCGCCATGGCTCCTGCAGGCACCTCGGGCGCCACGGCAGGCTCGGCCACCACGGCTGGCGCTGGCAGGGCATGGCCGTTCAACGCAGCATTCAGGCGCTCGGGGTCCAGCGCGTTTTCCCAGCGCGACACGACGACTGTGGCCACGGCGTTGCCAATGAAGTTGGTGAGCGAGCGGCATTCGCTCATGAAACGGTCCACGCCGAGGATCAGCGCCATGCCGGCCACCGGCACTTCGGGCACCACCGCCAGCGTGGCGGCCAGGGTGATGAAGCCCGCCCCCGTCACGCCCGCGGCGCCCTTGGACGAGAGCATGGCGACCAGCAGCAGGGCCACCTGGTGGCCCAGCGTCAGTTCGGTGTTCGTGGCCTGGGCGATGAACAGCGCGGCCAGGGTCATGTAGATGTTGGTGCCGTCCAGGTTGAACGAGTAGCCCGTGGGCACCACCAGGCCCACCACCGATTTGCTGCAGCCGGCCTTTTCCATCTTTTCCATCAGCGACGGCAGGGCGGACTCCGACGACGAGGTGCCCAGCACCAGCATCAGCTCGGCCTTGAGGTAGCGGCACAGCTTGAGCACCGAGAAGCCGCACAGGCGCGAAACGAACCCGAGGATCACCACGACGAACAGGAGCGAGGTGATGTAGAACGACCCCACCAGCCAGGCCAGATTGACCAGCGAGCCCAGCCCGAACTTGCCGATGGTGAACGCCATGGCGCCAAACGCACCGATGGGCGCCGCCTTCATCACGATGCCCACCACCTTGAACACGGGCGTCGTCAGCGCTTCCAGGAAATTCAGCACGGGCCGGCCCGCCTCACCCACCATGGCCAGACCGATGCCGAACAGCACGGCCACCAGCAGCACCTGCAGGATGTTGTCGCCCACGAAGGGGCTGACCAGCGTCTTGGGGATGATGTCCAGCGCAAAGCCCGTGAGCGTCATCTCGTGCGACTTGGCCACGTAGCCCTTCACAGCCGTCTGGTCCAGGTCGGCCACGT
>Ga0307408_100000110_pt1 | contig 91157 bp, 85 predicted proteins | sample 322Cmetagenome_FD_202116 | JGI IMG/M metagenome (GOLD analysis project Ga0307408, IMG submission 202116) | Maize rhizosphere microbial communities from greenhouse at UC Davis, California, United States - 322HYB-C-3 | ecosystem: Host-associated > Plants > Roots > Rhizosphere > Soil | place... | reverse complement strand
CAATCCCGGCGATTGATCCGCGATCACGAGGTCAGGATCGACCACTCCGAGGCGCTGATCTATTTATCCATGACCAAGCGCATGCTCGCGAAAATCGCCTCCTGAGCAATTTTCAGACAGCCTCTAAAATCCGTGCCATCCGTGGTTTTCCGCCGCCGAAAATTCACCGCCGCGCATACCGGAACCCCGGCAGGCAGCGGACCAGCTTGCGCATTTCCAGCTTCATCAGGGTGGCGGAAACGACGTGGGCGGGCAGTCCGGTGACGTCGACGACGCGGTCGATCGACGCTTCCTCGGAGCCGACCGCGGCGAAAACATTCGCCTCATCGGCGGGCAAATCGGGCAAATTGTCAGGAGACGCGGCTCCGGTTTCTCGTCCAAAAGGCAAAGCGTCCAGATCGTCAAGCACTTGGGATCCATCGAAGACCAAGGTCGCGCCGTCGCGGATCAGTTCGTGGCACCCCATCGACGCGGGCGAATCGACCGGACCGGGCACGGCGAAAACCGGCTTGCCGTAGTCCGAAGCGAGATTCGCCGTGATGCGCGAGCCGGACCACGAGGGGCATTCGGTGACGAGAATCGCTTTCGACCAAGCCGCGACGATCCGGTTGCGCATCGGAAACGTCTGCTTGTCCGGCGCGGTGTGGAGCGGGAATTCGGAAACGACCGCCCCATTGCCAGCGGCGATTTTTTCCGCGAGGCCGAGATTTTCCGGCGGGTAAAGTTTGGCCAAACCCGAGCCGATCACGGCGATGGTCCGCCCGTTCGCGGCCAGCGCGGCTTCGTGCGCGGCGGTGTCGATGCCCCGGGCGAGACCGGAGAGAATCGTGAATCCGGCACCTGCGAGCTGGAACGAGAGCTTTTTCGTCGTCCGAAGCCCGTATTGCGTCGCCCTCCGCGAGCCGACCACGCCGATCGCATGGCGGTCGCGAGCTTCCAGTTTCCCCCACACGTACAATAAGAGCGGCGGATCGTAGGCGGCGCGCAGCGGCTCCGGGTAGTCGGGATCGTCCTGCGTGACGATGGCGATGCCCCGTTCGGTCGCCTCGGCGATTTCCCTCAAAGGATCCGCGTGATCCTGCCACTTGCGGAGAATGCCCGCTGTTTCCTCGCCGATGCCATCGACTCGCAAAAGTTTGTCTTTCGGCGCGCTGAGAATGGCGGCCGGCTCCCCGAACGCCGCCAACAACCGCCGCACCCGGACCGGTCCGATTTTGGGCAGCAGGTTGAGCGCGACCAAAGCTTCACAGGAAGTCATGGCCGAAACTTGGGATGATACTTTCGGATTCGTCAAAACTTGGATCAGATGAAATTTCGGAGCTTCAGGAGCGGTTTCAAACGCCTTGACTGATAGGAAATTCGAAGGCTTGTGAAGATCCAAATGAACCCGCGCGTCCTCACCTTTTCATTGATCTGTGGCATCATCGGCATGGCCGCCGGTGGTGAAATGCGGACTTGGATGGCTCCCGACGGCCGCACGATCCAGGGCGAGTTCCTCAAAGGCGATGACAAGAACATCACGGTTCGCAAATCGGACCTGACGTCGGTTACCATCCCCGTGGATAAATTGATCAAGGCCGATCAGGAGACCGCCGAAAAGCTCGTGCGGGAGGCCTCGGCCCATGCCGGAAAGCAAAGCGGGTCACGAGTTGACGCCAAAGCGAAGGACAAGGGCCCCGGTTCGCTCACCTACAAGCTCTCCGACGGCTGGGAAAAATGGCCCGAAGACCGGAAGAAGCGGATTGTCGCCGCGATGGATGAAGCGATCGAATTTTTGAACAAGAACGCCCGGTTCAAAAAAGCGCTGATCGCCAACAACAGCCCCGGCACCCCCACGGCCGACGCGAGTTACAGCGGATGGATCAATTGGGGCGGGTCGATCAACCGGCGGGTCGCTTTGCATGAAATCGCCCACACCTTGGGCGTCGGCCAGCACCCGAACTGGGAGAAAAACATCCAGGACGGCAAATGGACCGGCAAACACGCGCTCGCGCAACTGCGGGAGTTCGATGGCCCGGATGCCGTGCTCCACGCCGATCGCCAGCATTTCTGGCCCTATGGCCTGAACCAGGACCACGAATCGTCCCCTCAAAGCGACCTGCGTTTCATCAAAATGGTCGAAGCCATCCGGAAAGACATGGGCGAAAATTGAGCCCGCCGACGGCGTTCGCCTTCAATGGGCCGCCGCCAAAATCGCCTCGTCCCAATCTTTCCAGACGGGATCGATGCCCTGACCGCGCAACATCGCGGCGACTTCCAGCGGGCTGCGGGAATCGTGGATCTGGAATTGTTCGGTCGCGCGTTCGCAGCCGCTTTTCCGCTCCAGTTCGACGCGACGGCCACGGACCGTCAGGTGGACGTCATCGTGACCGGCACCGGTGTAACCTCCCGGTTCGGTGCGCGCTCCGGCCGACATGTGGGTCGCGCCCAACCGCACCAATTTGTCACGCAATGGCGCGGGTTCCCGGGTGGAAACGACGATGCCAACCTGCGGAAACAAGGTGCGGAAGGCGATCATGAGCTGGACCAGTTGGCGATCGCCCAGCAACAGACGGTCTTCGGTCTGATACTCGTAGTTGCCCGCGTAGGGCCGCATCCGCGGGAAGGCGATGGTGAACTGCGCCTTCCAGCAGTGCTTGTAGAGGTACTCGAGGTGCGCGGCGAGGGCCAGCGCCTCGTATTTCCAATCGGCCAAACCGAACAACGCTCCGATGCCAATCCGCCGGAAACCGCCGTTGTAGGCACGCTCCGGGCAGTCGAGCCGCCAGTCGAAATTCTTCTTCGGTCCGGCGGTGTGGAGTTTCTGGTAGGTCTCGCGGTGGTAGGTTTCCTGATACACGACCAAGCCTTCCGCGCCATGGTCGACCACGTCGGCGTATTGATCGTCCTCCATCGGCCCGACCTCCAGGGCCAGCGTCGGGATGAACGGCTTGAGGGCGTCGAGGCAATTCTGGAGGTAGCCTTCCGAGACGAATTTCGGATGTTCGCCCGCGACCAACAGGACGTTGCGGAACCCGAGACCGTGGAGGTGCTTCGCCTCTCGGACGACCTGATCGACCGAAAGGGTGGTGCGCAGGATCGGATTATCGCGGGAAAAGCCGCAGTATGAACAATTGTTTACGCACTCGTTCGACACGTAAAGCGGGGCGAACAGACGCATCGTCCGGCCGAAATTCCGTCGCGTCAGCACCTCGGCCTGACGAGCCCGCGCTTCCAGCACGCCGTCGGCGACCGGCTCGATCATGGCGGCGAACCGGCGCATCAGCGGCGTCGGCCGGTGCATCAAGTCCGGGAATTGTTCGGAAAAACCCATGCGCGGCGCACCATGCAGCGGCCGCTTCGCCCCGTCAAAGGCGGAAACCCCCGAAAATCACCGGTGAGCAAGCTTGCCAAGCGCCGGGGCGGCCGATTGTTTTCATGGACTATTTCGAGATGAGCCAACCGGAGACCATCGTTTGCAAACCCACCCGCTGGTTCCTGCTGCGCGCCATCGTGATCACGGCGATGTTCGGCGGTTTGGCCTATTATTTCTATTTCGACGCCACCACCGGTTATCCCCGGGAAAACGCGGTCTTTTATCTTCACAAAACCTTCCAGAAAGCGGGCGACCAATTTCTTCAAACGAACCCTTCGCCCGAAGCTTGGCGGGACTTCGCCGCCGCGCAAACCGTCGATTTGCCTGCGGAACCCGCACTTTTGCCCCCGGAAGTACAACCCGGCATGAAGTGGCCTGCGATTCTGCAGGACTCCGAACAGCTCCGGGCGAAACCCTGGAACAAGCTATGGGAGGAATTCACCGCCACCTGGCCGCATTGGCGGATGAACGCCAAGCCGCCGGAGCACCCCTATGACGCGGGAAAAATTCGCGAGCAGTGGATCGCGGGTGGCGTTTGCGCGCTCATCGGCGCGATCGCCGCGTTCGTGCTCATCCGCACCTTGGGCCGCCATCTGTCGATTGATGAAACTTCCATCCGCAGCGCCGAGGGCAAACGGATTCCGTTCTCCCACCTCGTCCGGCTCGACCTCCGCAAGTGGCACACCAAAGGTCTCGCCTTCGCCGAATATTGTGGCGAGCAGGGCAATGGTAAGATCCGGATCGACGGCATGACCTACGGCGGCTTCAAAAAAGAAGAAGGCGAACCGGCCGAGCGGCTCATGCGCCACCTCCGAGCCCGTTTTTCCGGCGAACTCATCGATTACGAAACCCATGGGACGGACGAAACCGATTCCCCACCAGCCCGGAGCTGATCCCGGAACCCCCGGGTTTTCGAGGTTGCCAACACCCTTTCCCCTCGTTAATCACCCCCACGTCAACCACTCAATCAAGCACACATGTCTGAAAAAAGCATCGAAGACCGCGTGAAGGACATCATCGTCGACCAGCTCGGCGTGAGCGCCGACCAGGTGACTCTTGAAGCCAAGTTCATCGAGGACCTCGGCGCTGACTCGCTCGACACCGTCGAACTCGTGATGGCGTTCGAAGAAGAATTCGAAATCGAAGTCCCGGACGAAGAAGCCGAAAAGCTTCAGTCCGTCGGCGACGTCGTGACCTACGTGAAGGCCCAGCAAGGCTGATCCGTTCGCCTGATTCTTTTCCAAGGGCGGACTCCCCGGTGGTGTCCGCCCTTTTCTTTGCAAAATCTCCGGCCTGCGGAACTTTGGCCCGGCCATGCATTCGCCCGACGATATCCTATACGCGCTCGAAACGACCCGCGTTCTTCACGAACCGGATCGCCGGATCGATACCTTCGGCGAAACGCGTTTCGAATTCCAGCTCATCAGTGAGCTGATGGATCGCCCGGATGAAATCCGCATCCGTAGCGGAGAGGTCGAAGCGATGCGACCGCGCATTCTGCGCCCGGAAGCCTACCGGGAAATCGAACTCGAAGGCTTCGATGATACGGCCCGCGGCAAGCTCGACGAACTCGTCAAACACCTCCGCCGGGCGGGCAAGGATCTCGCTTTCCTCCAATACGGGTTTCAGTTCCGCCGCAGTTCGGTGCGCGAAGAAATCGTCCACGATCGTCTGGACAACGTCCGCGACCGGGTGATCGAAGACATCCGCCGCACCGGAAATCCCGCCCGCGCGATCATCGAAGGCGTGGACGACGCGTGGGAAGTCTCCTTGTTCAAGTTCGCCTTCGAGATGATTCTCCAATCGCGCGAGATCAACGCGTTCGACTTCAAACGCCGCGGCTTGCTCTGAACCCTTCGCCCCACCATGCGGATCTGGACTTTCATCAAATTGCTCGCCGCCTTCGCGGTGATCGGCGTCATGGGTTTCACCGGCCTGCTCGCCTATCACATCAAGGTGAAACCGCTGGGCGGCGTGTTCGAAAAACTCGTCCCCAATCCGGCGGAAATCGTCAAACCGCAGACCGACACCGATGTGGTGGAGATGTTGGAAGCGCCGGAACTCCCCGAAGCCGAACCGGGTGAACTGGCGTTTCAAAAAGCCGGAGAATTCATCGCCACCGGTGATTTGAAAGAGGCTCGCGAAAAGCTGACCACCATCACCAATCTCTACCCGACCTCCGCCGCCGCTCCGCAGGCCCGCCGCATTCTCGGCGAAATGAATCTCGACGAGCTGCTCTCCACCGAAAGCAAGGAGGGCAAGCAAACGCACGTCGTCGTTCGCGGCGATTCGTTCGCCGGCATCGCCACGAAATACAAAACATCGGTCGATTGCCTGCTGTATCTCAACGGGCTGATGGAAATCACCGGCCTGCAACCGGGTGACGACCTAATCGTGATGCCGCTGGAATTTCGCCTGCTGATCGAACCTCAGAAAAAAGTCCTCTCACTCTGGAGCGTCGGCAAATTCCTCAAAGACTATCCGATCCTCCGGGCGGAAGTTCCCGCGAATCTCGCCGCGCAAACCACGACGATCGATTCCAAGTCCGCCGTATTGGACACCAAGCGCATCGCTCCCGGCGCGAAGGGCTATCGCCAGTCGGAAAAAATCATCCACTTGGCCAAACTCCCCTTTCAAATCCGTCCGCTCCCGGCGGCGGTCGCCGACAAGGACGCCGCGCCCGCCAAAGGCCTGTTTCTCGACCCCGCCGACATGGAGGAATTGAACCTCCTCACCCGCGCCGGGAATGAAGTGGAAATCCGTCCATCCACCCGTTAGCCTCCCTTCCGCACCCATGCAGCTCCTGGAATTCGAAAAGCCGATCGCCGAACTCGAACGCGAACTCGACAAGCTTCGCACGAAGTCGGACTCGCAGAATATCGACATGTCCGCGGAAATCGCGATCATGGAGGGCAAACTCGCCGACACGCGTCGTTCGATCTATGAGAACCTGACGCCGTGGCAGCGAGTTCAAATCGCCCGCCATACGAACCGCCCCTTCATGCTCGACTACGTCTCGCTCGCATTCACCGGTTTTTCCGAGCTGCACGGCGACCGTCACATCGGCGACGACCACTCGATGCCCGGCGGTTTCGCCCGCATCGGCGGCAAACGGGTCGTCGTCCTCGGCCATCAGAAGGGCCGCGACACGAAGGAAAATCTCAAGCGCAACTTCGGCAGCGCCCACCCGGAAGGCTACCGCAAGGCGCTCCGCCTGATGAAGCTGGCGGAAAAGTTCAATCTCCCGGTCGTCGCCCTCATCGACACTCCCGGTGCGTATCCCGGCATTGGCGCGGAAGAGCGCAACATCGCCGAGGCGATCGCCTACAACCTGCGCGAAATGATGCTGCTCAAGGTGCCGGTCATCGCCGTCGTGTTAGGTGAAGGCGGTTCCGGTGGCGCGCTTGGCATCGGCGTCGCCGACCGCGTGCTGATGATGGAAAACGCCTACTATTCGGTCATCAGCCCGGAAGGTTGCGCGGCGATCCTCTGGAAGCATCGCAAACACGCCCCGGAAGCGGCCGAAGCGATGAAGCTGGCAGCACCGGACCTGAAGAAACTCAATTTGATCGACGAAGTGATCCCCGAGCCGAATGGCGGCGCGCATCACGACCACGCGGTCGCCGCAGCCAATCTACAGAAAGCGGTTCTGGGCCAGATCGAAGAACTTTCGAAACTCTCCGTCGAAGACCTGCTCAACCAGCGCTACGCGAAGTTCCGCGCCTTCGGCGACTGGCAGGGGAAGTAGTAGCACAAGTTTCCAACTTGTGTTTCCTGAGACCCACAAGCTGAAAGCTTGTGCTCCTTGAAAGCAGCGAGTCAGCTCGCGGCTTTTTCGCGTTCAGATCCATCGGTCGCTGGCAATTCGTTCAATGACTCGATTCCGAGTTCATTGAACACCCGCTTCGCCGTGCGGTAATAGGCGCGAGGAAGCGCGGTAAAAAACGGCAACGTTAGCACCAGCGACAGATAAAGCCATTGAGGCTTTCCTCCCTCGATGAGTTTCAAATTTTTGTAAATCCCGTGTAGCCCGAATCCCATCAGCAACCAGCCACTGCGTGACCATTTGTGGATTTCCTCCAGAGTCTGGAAGCCGCCCTTGGGCGGAAACGCCGGATGTTTGAAGCGTTTCAAAAACCGCCGCGCTCCTTCTTCGTTGCGATATCGCCAACGGTGAAAGCCCTCGATCCCCCACGTACAAACGTAAACCAAGGCGACATGAGCCACAGCACCCGCGGCATATGGCCCGAGCACGGCCGCCGCAATCCCCCACTTTTCAAACATCTTCATTCTTCCTCCTCGTCCCCTTCCGCCACCGGCAATTCATCCAGCAATTCCCGGTAAGTCTTCTCATCGAAACCCCGCCGTTTGCGGAACGCGGCGTCCAATTCCTGGCCGAGACATAGCGCGATCTGCTCCTTCCCCTCGGCCTCGGCGATGCCATCCTTCACCAGCCGCTCCAAGGTTTTCGCCACGTATTTCGTCTGCGGAGAAACAAGCTGCTGCTCCACGGCTCGGAGCAATTCCGGCAAAAGGTCGTCGTTCACGAAGCCGATCGTGACGGGATTTCCCTGGAAATGCAGCCATGAATCACTCGACGCCCGCCCCGTGGGGGGGTAAACCGCGCGCGTTATGGCCAAGAAACCGGTGGTGCTCATCATTCGCGACGGCTGGGGCGTGAACCCAGGCGGAAAGGAAACCGCGACCCGCGACGGCAACGCGACCTTGCTCGCGAACACGCCGTTCCACGACGTAATGCTGGAAAAATATCCGAAAGGCTTCGTCAGCGCGTCGGGCCTCGACGTCGGCCTTCCTCCCGGACAGATGGGCAACTCGGAAGTCGGCCACCTCAATCTCGGCGCGGGCCGCATCGTCTATCAGGACCTCACCCGCATCAACAAGGCCATCGAGGAAAACACGCTCGCCGTGAATCCGGTGTTCGTGGAAGCGCTCGAAAAAGCGAAATCCAGCCGGCTTCACTTGATCGGCCTCGTTTCCGACGGCGGCGTGCACAGCCATCAGGATCAGCTCGCCGCCATGGTGAAGCTCGCCCATGCCGCAGGGGTTCCGGACATCTTCGTTCACGCGATCACCGACGGCCGCGACACCTCGCCCACCGGCGGCGCAGGTTATCTTTCCAAGCTCGAAGACGAAATCACCCCCTGCGGCGCGCGCATCGCGACGGTTGTCGGCCGCTATTTCGCCATGGACCGCGACAAGCGCTGGGACCGCGTGCAACTCGCGTGGAACGCCATCGTGCTGGGCCAGGGCGAAACGTCCGACCTGCTCGCCAGCGAGGCGGTCGCCGACTACTACCGCCAGGACAAGACCGACGAGTTCATGCCCGCGTTGATTTTCGCCGAAGCGAACACCCAGCGCGTGCGCGATGGCGACGTCGTCCTGTTCTTCAACTTCCGCTCGGACCGCGCGCGCGAAATTTCCGAAGCGTTCCTGTTGCCGACGTTCGACGGCTTCGAACGGCCGGTCGTTCCCGCCGTTCACTTTGTGACGCTCACCGAGTATGACAAAACCTTCGGCTGCCCGGTGATCTTCGGACCGCAGACTTTGGAAATGGGCCTTGGCGAAACCGCCGCCGCCGCGGGCAAAACGCAGATGCGCATCGCCGAAACGGAAAAGTATCCGCACGTCACTTACTTCTTCAACGGCGGCGTCGAGCAGCCGTATCCGGGTGAGGACCGGTTCATCATTCCTTCGCCGAAGGACGTGCCGACTTACGACTTCAAGCCAGAGATGAGTGCGCCGCAGGTCACCCAGACCGTCGTCGACAAGCTCAAGGACTACGACCTCGTCATCCTCAACTTCGCCAATCCCGACATGGTCGGCCACACAGGTGTCGTCGAAGCCGCGATCAAAGCCTGCGAAACCATCGACGCCGGCGTGAAGGCGGTCGTCGAGGAAACGCTTCGCCTCGGTGGCAAACTCCTCATCACCGCCGACCATGGCAACTGCGAGTTCATGCGCAACGCCGACGGCTCGCCTCACACCGCGCACACGACCAACCTCGTGCATGCCATCTACGTCGCCGACGACGCCGACCAGTTCAACGTGCAGGACGGCATCCTCGCCGACGTCGCACCGACGCTGCTCGCCATGATGGGGGTTGAGCAACCGGCCGAAATGACCGGCAAGTCGATGCTGGCGCGGAAGTAATCTTATCCCGCCAATTCGAACTTCGGATCGTAAAACGCCAGCGCCCTCACCCGGCCGCTGGCGTCTTCGTAGAGAAACACGACGTAATTGCCCGGCTCGTCCAACGACACCGCGACAAGTGGTTCGTTCTCATGCCGGATTTCCACATCGCCACGACCGCGGCCAAGGTCGACTTCCGACGTTCGGAATCGTTTGAGCGGCGTGGTTTCGGTTTTGCGTTTCGCCTCGATGAACGTTCGCACGACCAATTCCTCGCGATTGCAGAACGAAATCAACGAGAGCCGATAACCTTCAGCGGACAGGGCGGCCGGCAATTTTCGTAGCCTGATCGCCCAGCGGGGCGGTTCGCCTTCTCGCTTCGAAGGCAGCTTTTCGGCATAAGCGCACACGGTGATCGTTTCATCCCGGGACAAATCGAGTTTCTCCTTCACCGGTTCGACCCCGTCTTTGGACAACTCCAGAACGTGACCGCCCGGCGGCAACCCGATGCCACCCGTGCGCTGACCGAGTGCATAACCGCGTGGAAACAATTCCTCGCCATCGAGCTTCACTTGTAACGTCCCTTCGCCGGGCGCGACCAAATGAACCACGCGCAGAAAACCCGCGGAAGGCTGTTCCGTCTGCGCGGTCGCGGTTGCGGTCAAAACAACGAGCATCCACAGACGGTTAAAAATCGTTTTCATCCAGAATCACGGCCCGGGTTTTAGTTGGATCGATCGAACCATCCGCGTTGCGTTCACCCGGATCAGCAAAGACGGAGAACACCTTCCGGCATTCCGCGAGCACTTCGGGCGAACCGTCCGATTTCAACGGACCGAGCGACTGTCCAATCACCCACACGCGGAAATTTCGCGAACGCACGGTGGAAGCTTCGAACACGCGGGCAAAAACTTCCTCCGCCGCCGCGTCGCTCCATTGGATCGAATCTCCATCGGGATAAACATCGCGATTGCCGAACACGAACCGTCCCTTTTCGTCCTTCAACGCGGCGATCTCCGCAGGCGATGCGAAGGGCCGCCCTTTCATGATGGCGTCGGCGATCCGATCGGCTTCGCGTTCTTGCGTGGGCGCGGACAATTCCATCGGCGACACCGGAGGTGCTAGTCGCCCCATCATGTCGTGAGTCAACGAAACCCGTTTCGCGAGCAGAGGATCCATCGTCAATGGACCCGCAGCCAATGCGCGGATCACGTCCCTGCGCGCGGTGTTCAGATTCACGTGCCCTTCGATCCGCACCAACGGACCTTCTCGTTGGGCGGGGTCTTCCGAGCGCGACTTCCCCGCGTGAAACAAATCGAGCAATCGTGTCGCCCGCATCGCCGGACGATCGAAGCGAGGATGTTCCGGGCGTCCGATCCGCAACGTATTTCCGCCGCCGAAATCTCCACTCGCCAACGCGGCGTCCGTCACATCCGGCCACCGTTCGCCCGCGCTCGCCGGAACGCCCGCGTTCCACATCACCGGGTCGTAGATTCGCCCCCATTCGGTCGCGCTATAAAACCGTCCGCGATTGGAAAGCATCATGGCCGCCTGCTCGCGTTTCGGCTCGGGGAGGTTCTGGAAAAACTGCGCGTCGTCCGGCATCACACGCTCGTCGCCGTCTTTGCCCCCCTCTCCCGCCAACACCGCGGGCGGCACGCTTCCATAATCGGCATCGTGTCCGCCGTCCGGCCATTCCGAAGGCAGCACACGACCGTAGTACTTCGGTTTGCCCGGCAAATCCGTGGCATAGATGTTGCCCCAACGGACGTTGCGACGGTTCGGGCTGTAATTGTCCGGGTAATCATTGGCGTCCTGCGGCGCTTGCAAGTACGCCGCCATGCGCGGGTCGCCCGGGTTGTTGCAGTAATTCGACGCGCCCCGCTTGTGCGTCAGCCCCGGTACGTTCGCCCGCTGCTTCTGCCGGGGTTTCGCCTTGGTGTCGGAAGGGAAATGCAACGTGACATCGTTGCGCCGGAGTTTGCCGCGCGCTTGGTCCACCTTCGTATCATTCCACCAAAGCTTGTAGCCGCTGGCGGCGTCGTCGCCAGATAGCACAAGCGGGCTTGGAATGAAGATCGACGCCGGACCGACGTCGATTTTGTAGGTCACCTGTCCGGCTTTGATCAGTTTGTATTCGTTCGGGCGCAGCGAGGGGACATCGAACGGAAAGGCGAATCCACCCTCGCGTTCGATCAACGCGGGTTCAGCAGTCGTCACGTTCCGATCCCGCAACCACGCCGGATCGCCCAGATTCATCTCGGGATTCGGCCCCGCGGCGAAGGTGAAATTCGTTTCGAAGCTCAACTCCGCTTGCCCCTGCACCGGTTGATCCGTCGGATTCCAAAGTTCGACATACGTGCTCGCGCTTAGGATGAGAAACTTCCTGCCGCTTTCTTGCAGGACACTCTCCCACCGGAAGCGCATCACGAACTCGCTGATCATCGGGCAAGCATCAAGACCGCGATAACGCCCCTCCTTCACGGTCGCATCTTGATCGGAGTCGACGTAGTCGAACGCGTTCGCAACGAGTGTCTCGACGTATTGCTCGGGAAAGCCGCCTTTGCGTGATTCGAATTCGGGCAAGGCCTGGCGGATCCATCCGGCGGTCTTTTCCACGGGCTCCTCGCCGCTACTCAGCAACGCGTTGAGATTCCATTTCGACTGACCTGCCACTGTAGGAGCGATGCCTTTCACGAACGGCACGCGCGGTTGTTCGTCGTAGGGCTGCAACGTGGCCGCGAGATTTTCCTCCAGCGTTCTCGCCAAAGGATCGTCCAACCGCCCGTCCAATCCCCGGACAAGTGGAAGCGGTTGCTCCGCCGCCGCCAAAACCGAGCCGGGCGAAACGAGCAGCTTGCGATTGTCCAAAATCTTCCGGTCCCAGTCGCCTTGGTCCGTCGCCCCGCCATCGGGATCGAGCACATGCAACGCCACCACATCCAGAGCCGGTTCCGCATCGCGTTCTTCCGTTTCTCCAATCGATGGCAGCGGATTGAGCGATGCGGGAAACGGCCACGCCGGTCTCGCATGACTGTCGTCGGCCCCCTTCCTATTTCCCGCCGACTTGGCATCGAGACGCCCCTGCAAGTCTTCGACCCAAAACGCATAACGCGCCACCGGCTTGCCTTCCCGGTCCTCAATCGGCAACCAGGCGACCTCGACCGGATCGTTGCCTGGAGTCCGTAGAGAAATCTTTTCTTCATCGTCGCCGTCGACGTCCGGTGCGGTCAAAGCGCTTTGATCGGGGGGCGAATCCTTCGCGCTGAATAAGGGCTGAAAATGGAAGGAAAAATCGCCGCCGGCAACTTCAGGCCGAACGAGGAAAACATGCGGCGTGGACTTCGCTCCGATCACCACGAAGTCGTCATTGGACGCTTCCTTTTCCAAGATCGCCTCCACTTCCGCCAATCCCGCGCAAGCAGCCAAGTCGGCTCGTTCGCGATCCACCCCACGCCGCGTAATGCGACGGTCGCTGACACTCATGGCGAGCAAGCCCACCACGAGCAAAAACAACGCCGCCACCATGATCAAAATGGCAGGCAACGTGAAACCCGGTCGGTTCACACGAATGTCAGCGGATCGCTTCATGACCGAACACGGTGATGCCGGATTGCACTTCGATTTGCTTCGCGTCGCGCGCCTTGCGCTCTCCGGTTAGGGCGTCCCATTGCGCGGGTGTTTCCAGTCGTTGCTCCAAATCGCGCCGCGCTACTTCGATCCGCCAGTCGACCGCATGGGGCTTCTCCTCTTCCTTCTTGTCCCAATCTTTCCATTCGCCCGCCTTCCGAATCTTCGCGCGGGCGCGGAACGTCACCACCCCGAACATCACCGGTTCATCCGTGTCGCGCGGCTCGAACAGCTTTTCCTCGCCGCCCTCTTTTATCGCCGCGTAAACCTCCGCGCTTTCCCGTAAACCTCGCGTCAAGCAACGGACGGCTTGTCCGTGCGCTTCGAGATCCTTGAGGTAATAAATTACCGCACACAAATCGCCCAGGGCACCCGCTTCGGATTGTTTGGATGGAGGACGCAGCAGGAAAAAACCAAAGCGATCGCCCGCTTCATGTTCTTGTCGCGCGTAGATATGCGCCGGCATCCCGGAAACCGCCGACGCGAGATCCGCATTCCACTCCACCAAGCCGAGACGAAACTCGCGCCTGGTCCCGACTCCCGCTTTCACGCGCCCACATTTCTCGCCCGCATCGCCCAAAGCGGTCGCGGCGATGAGCAACACCATCATCGCCGCCGTCATCGCCAACAGCAGTTCGAGCAAACTGAAAGCCGGGCGACGCATCACGGCAGGCGGGTGAAAAACTCAATGCGCTGCCGTTTTGCCGCCGGAGCCACCGCCGGAAACTCAACCGACACCCGGACCTTGCGAGCGGAGCCGCTTTCCTCGACGGGCTCGTTTTCCAAGCTCGCGAGATACGTCATTCCGTTTTTCAGGCATCCGCTCTGATAATCCTCCGCTGCCACTTTTCCGAGCGATTCACCCGAGGAAGCGAAACCGATCGCCCAAACTTGTTCGCTTCCAGCAGGCGATTCCAATTTACCGGCGGACTCTCCTTCGCCGCCCCTCGCCGCGCGGTATTCGCTCAAGCAGGTCGTCACCATCGAAGGGGCGATCGAATCCATACGGGAAGCCGCATCCGAATTCGTCGAACCCGCGATCCCCGCGACCGACAACGGAATGGCGACCGACAGCACGCCCAGCGAAACCACCACCTCAAGCAACGACAAACCGCCCGGGCGAAAAACCTTTCGTGAAACTTTCATCAACTCGGGCGACAGACAAGTCAATCACCCGATACCCATCAATCATTATCTTCAAAAACATGATGATTAACTAATCACATCTCCCCTAAGCATCTTGCGGCGCGAACAAACTTCACGACGGTCACGAAAGATCCTTCCCGTTTCGGTAATTTTGCTCACGGGTAAGATAGCGAAACAAATGTTCGGACAGAGCAAGACAGGCCAGCGCACAAACAATAGAGATGCCGATGCCCAGAAATGGGGAGTCGACAACGAACAACGGGGCAGATGCGATCAAACCGACGCAGATGAAGCAGGTGATGCGCGCGGAGGTGGCATTCATGGTTGGCTCTAGCGTTTTGTTAGGCCGTTTTTTCGAGCGCTTGGAAAAACTCAGACTCCATCTTCTTCAGGGATTCCTCCCGGCCATGCTTGAAATTTCGGAACGGCTGCCAAAACCGAAACACTTGAGCACGACGCCCCGGACGAAAAACAATTCCAAGCGGGTTGAACTCTCGATACCGCCGAAGCACGTGAAGGCAAAGCGCGCCAACGATGCCTTCCAGCGCTTCCGCTTCGACCAATTGAGAACCACTGCCCGCTGCGCGATCTTCGGCAAGACCTGCGCTTCGAGATACTCCGACCAGATCGGACTATCGGAATACACGAAAAGCACGTCCTTACCCCGTGAGCACCACAGCAGCCAAATCAGGATGTAAAGAAGCGCCGACGAAGCGGCATAGAACGCAAAAGCTACGATGGCCACCGGCACGAGAAGAACGATGAGTGGCGCGAGAAACGCTAGTTGCCACCAGCGTAGAGATTTGTTTCCCATTTTGCCTAAGTTTGAAGTGCGGCGTCGCGTGGAACGAGCGTCCGGATCGATGCGAACTAGAAATGTGTCCCGCCGTTGTCATCACTGCCTCGTTCTGCCTCTTCTGATTGTAGTAGTTGACCGTCGATCCCGCCCCATTCGAGGACGCGATGTTCAAGCCGCCCGAACTCCTTCAAGAGCTGACCCAGTCGGTTGATGCCGGCAACCTCAGCTTGAATCGTGAAGTCGGCAGTCTCGCGATACGGTGCCTTAGGCCGGTTATTATTGAAATGCACTTCGATCCCACAGGTTCCGGTCGGACGGATCAGAAAGAATCTCAATCGAATGTGGTATGCACATCGCGTCACAGGGTTATCCGATCCAATCTCGTAGATGTGCTCCTTGGTGGCAGTGAATGGAAACTGAATTAGTGCGGTTCCGAGTTCAGACAGATCTTGAGCATTGGTATAATACTCAATCGACGCATGCTGCATTCCGTTCGCCGCCTCAAGGAGCAAGTGGATGTGATAAGGCTCCTCATAAGGATATCGGGTCAGCTTGATGAGAGTCTTCATTTTCTGGCAGAACGTCGAGGTGTGGCACCCGCTATCGGGAGCGTCAGTCCGCCTCAGGGTAACGGATTGTCCAGCCGCACCTTGTTCGCCGTTGGTTTCTTTGCCAGTTCTGAGAGCCGCTCGTAATCGAGCCACCGACCAAACTGCCAATCCGATTGAGACTCCAACCATGGACGCATTGGCTAGAAGCGGGCCTCGGGGATATGGAGTCGGAATAGGAACGCCCGCCTTCTGGAGGAGCATCGAATACGGCAGAAAAGCAGCCCAAAGCGTCACCAATTGAGAGAACGCGCCAAGCAGAATCACGATCGATGCCGCGCCTGAAAGTGGAGTCCTAAGTGCAGCACTCGCGGCAACCCCAAGTGCAATCGGCGTAGCGTAACTCCACCAATCGATTGGCCCGAACGGAACGAAGATCTCGGACAACTGGGGAAAGCGCTCACCGCAACGCTCGAATATCAGAGGGAAATCGCCATATCGATAATCGTAGCTCAACTGAGCGAGGAAGAGCAATGGCCCGAGAGCTCCGATAGCCACCGCTAAGCCAACAACTATCCGTGATCTGAACATTTTGAGACTAACGTCGAGGTGTGGCACCGGCTGCCCGGAGCGCCACTCCGCAACAGGATTAAGGGTTGTAGTCACGAGGTCATTTTAACCCGGGGCGGGTAGCCGGTTGTCCAGCCGCGCCTTGTTCGGCATTGTTTGGTCCTTGCCGACCATCGTTCGCTCTCCGCCTACGGAGCTTGCGGGCAAACAGAAGAGTAGCAACCCAGAGCGGAAGAAAGCCTGAGAAGGCAAGCCAGCTTGCGATGCCGAAAGTGACAATTGAGTATTCGGAATCAGGGTGGTAGTAAAAAGGCTTGGCAAACCACCTCACGGCCCCAGCTGAAGATCCGGTTGTAAATTGAATGGGCGCACCCGGGTCGAACTCCATCTTGGGTTCGTAGCGCATTGTCAGGCGCAACTGGCCATCACATGCATCTAGCCCAATATATGGATTGTGACCCAGAGCGAATCTATAGGACGACTGGACCGAATAAATCCAAGAGCTTGCGATACAAAGCGCAAATACCGGTCCGCTCCAGGTAGCGACTGAACGAGCGCTGGTCTTCGTCATCTCCTTAGATCTTTTGCCAAAAGCTATTCGACGACAAATCGTGATGTTTCGCGACGAGTCGTCTTGCATCGCGACAAAGGTTGATCCGTTCAATGGACATGTTGAAGCGGGCCGTGGCAATCGGGAAAAAACCGTGAAGGCTTGGCGGTCGACCGGGAGCCTTGCGTCGCGGGGACGGATGAGCCTCGGTGGATCGGCGGGCCGCTCTTCGTGACAAAGCCGTCAACCACGTCTGCTCGCGGCAGGAAAATGTCCCGTCAACTTGCGGAGATATCTCATGGATTGGCTTCTCATCGACGGTACCGGCCCCTTCTTCCGCGGTTATGAAAAAAGCCGCATCAACTGGTCGAAGATTCCTTTCGCCCATCTTTCCACCGGAACGGATCGAAGGCCGCAATGGGACCGCATCGCCGAAGATCTACGTCGCTTTTGCGGAGCGGTCGCCGCGTTGGGATACAACACGATCACACTCGATGATCTCGCCCATCTCGCCACTCATCCGGCGCACGAGCCGGACATCGCCGCGCGCATCGGCGTATTTCGCGAGGAATTTGCCCGCTTGTTCGATCTGATCCGCGAGGAGTTCGGGCTGAAAATTTTGCTCACGTCCGATGTTCTGCCGCTGACCCCAGCGGTCGAAGCGGCGATCGGTTCGCGTCCGGCCGATCTCGAAGCGTATTACCGCGATCTCGTGCGTCGCACGCTCGACGATTTCCCCCAGCTCTCGGGATTGATCCTGCGCATCGGCGAAAGCGATGGCGTCGACGTGAAAACGCCGATTCGCACCCGGCTGCATCTGAAGACCCCCGCGGATACCAACCGGTTGCTGCGCGACCTTTTGCCCGAGTTCGAGCAACGCGACAAAACACTGATCCTGCGCACGTGGACCGTCGGCGCGCATCCAATCGGAGATCTCATCTGGCACAGCCGGACGTTGGCGGAAACCCTGAAGGGCATCGATTCGCCCAAGTTCATCGTTTCGATGAAACACGGCGAGAGCGACTTCTTCCGCTACCTCCCACTCAACCGCGCCTTTCACGAGGTCACCCAACCGAAGATTTTGGAACTACAAGCGCGCCGGGAATACGAGGGCGCGGGCGAATACCCGTCGTTCATCGGTTGGGACTGCGAACGATTCGCCCGGGAATTGGGGAGCGTAAAGCTCGCCGGACTTTCCGTCTGGTGCCAAACCGGCGGCTGGCATCGCTTCCGCCGGCTCGCGTTTCTCGAAAACGACAGCCGCGACATCTGGATCCGCTTCAATGTCGCCGTCGCGATCGATGTGTTCCAACACGGGCGAACGGTGGAAGAGAGCGTCGAGCGAATGACCGGCCCCAAGCGCGCACCCGCCACTCTGGAACTGCTGGGACTCTCCGACACCGTCATTCACAAGCTGCTCTACATCGAAGATTTCGCCCGACAAAAACTCTTCTTCCGCCGCGTCCGCATCCCGCCGCTGACCCACCTTTATTGGGATTGCCTGTTCGTGAATCACGCCGTGCGGAAGATGCATCGCCACTTCGTGCCACAGCCGGAACGCGCGCTGCGTTCGGGCGAAATGGCGGCGAGTCATTTTCCGAGGATGATCGAACTCGCCGGGCAAGCCGGCTTGCCGGTCGACGACCTCAAGCACATGCGGGATCTCTTCGGCCTGATTCGCCTCGCTCGTCGTTATTATTTCCTGCCCTTCGACGACGATCTCGCCGATCGCCTGCGCCAGGCGAAACGGGACTATAAACGTCGCTGGCCGCGCGAAATCCGGTCGCGCTACCGCATCAAGCTCAACTTCGAACCGTTCCGCCTCAAGCGCCGCACGTTGTCGTGGATCGCGAGTTTGCTGCTGCGCCGTCGGCGGGGCTACCGCCTGTTGGACCACATCTTCACCCTGAACCTGCTCGGCGTCGCCTTCCGGCTGTTCCGCCCGCGCGACCCCAAGGCGATGCCGAAGTTCCTAAGGAAATCGGCGATGGGCGTCGAATCGCTGTTTCGGTGAAAGTTGCCAGTTTTCAGTTGCCAGTTCCCAGCAAGATCCAGGGACGAGCCGCGCAACTGGCAACTGGCAACTGGCAACTGGCAACTGGCAACTGGCAACTGGCAACTGGCAACTGGCAACTGGCAACTGGCAACTGGCAACTGGCAACTGGCAACTGGCAACTGGCAACTGGCAACTGGCAACTTCCAGACTCGACTCCCTTCGCTCCCGTTCGGAATCTCCCCGCATGAGTTCACCGCGGGTCAAAACCGTCGCCTCGATCACCGTCGGCCAATTTTTCGAACGCCATGCGGAAACGCTGGGGCTCTCCCTTCACGGCGAGACGCACGGCTTCGACCGCGAAATCAGCGAACCCGCGATCAACCGGCCAGGTCTCGCCCTTGCCGGCTTCTTCTCCTACTTCGCCCGCAAACGCATCCAAGTCTTCGGCAACTCGGAGATGGCCTATTTGAAAAAGCTGCCCGAGGACATGCGCGAACGACGCTTTCGGCAAATTTGCGACCGCGATATCCCCTGCATCGTGGTCGCCCGCGGCGCCACGCTCGGCGACGACTTGATGGCGATCGCCAAGGAGCACCAGATTCCGGTCTTCGGCACCTCTCAGGTGACGATGAAATTCCTCAACGCCGCCACCATTCGGCTCGAGCACGACTTCGGCCCGAGCGTCAGCGTCCACGGTTGCATGGTCGACATGCGCGGCATTGGCGTGATGATCATCGGCAAAAGCGGCTCGGGTAAAAGCGAGACGGCGATCGGTTTGCTCGAACGCGGCGCGGCCTTGGTCGCCGATGACATGGTTCGGATCAAACTCGTGGGCGGCGAGCTCATCGCCACCGCGCCGGACCTTTCCCGGGGTTACATGGAAATCCGCGGCATCGGCATCGTCAACGCCGCCAACCTCTACGGCCTCGCCTCAATCCGCCCGGACAAGCGCCTCGACCTGGTGGTGACGCTCAAGCCCCACGCCGACCTGAACGAGGTGGATCGCCTCGGTCTGCAGACGAAAACCTACGAAATCCTCGGCCAGCACGTTCCAATGGTGGAGATCCCGGTGGCTCCCGGCCGCGACACCGCCCGGATGGTCGCCATCGCCGCGCTCGACCAGCAATTGCGCCGGCTTGGCTACAACATGGCGGACGAATTCAACCAAAAGCTGCTCAACCACATGGCGGGTGGATTCTGAGGCCGGTTTTCCCCTTGGCCGGTCTTCGCTCTAACCCGTCATTTTTTCCCTTGGAGTCCGCTAGGAGGCCTCCCTACACTGCCGCCCGTCGCACGCCAACGACGCTTCGCTCACATGGCTCGGAAAGACTTCACCATCCTCAATAAACTGGGCATTCACGCCCGGCCCGCGGCCCAGTTCGTCAAAACGGCGAACCGGTTCCAATCGGACATCCGCGTCGAGAAAGATGGCGAAGAGGTCGATGGCAAAAGCATCATGGGCCTCATGATGCTCGCCGCCGGCCACGGTTCCGTCATCGCCGTCACCGCGGAAGGCCCGGACAGCGATGCCGCCCTTGAAGCGGTTGGCGATCTGATCGCCCGCAAGTTCGAGGAAGACTGATCGCCCGCGGCGGAAAATCCCCTTCCGGTCCCCCATGGCGAAGCTTGCTCCGCCATGGAATTCAGCCGATTTTTTCCCATGTCTCCTTTTCTTCGCGGCCCGTCAGCACCACTGGCCGGCGCCCCCCAAGGCGTTCCGGCGAAGGAGACCCACACGGATTCTTCTTCCCCCGCTTCTCACGCGGCTCCATCATCCGCCTGGATTATGGCCGTGCCTGAAGTCGAATCAGAAATCGTCTTTCACGGGATTCCCGCCTCGCCGGGGATCGCGATCGGCCCGTTGCACGTGATCGCCCGCGGTTTTTCCGCGCCGGAAGTTTACGAAATCGAAGAGGCCGACATTCCGCGCGAGCAGGAGCGGTTCAAAGAGGCCCTCGACATCACGAAACGCCAGTTGATGGAACTCCAGCACCGGCTGGAAGCCCTCGCCGGCAACAACGAGAGCGAGATTTTCGAAGCGCACCAAATGCTGTTGGAAGACCGTTCGGTGGTCGACCGCGTCAATGACGCCATCGCCGAGCGCTGCCAGAACGCCGAATACGCGTTCTACGCCATCATGCAGAACTTCCTGGAAGCGATGCGTCGCATCCCGGACCCGTATTTGCGCGAACGCACCGCCGACATCGAAGACGTCTGCCAGCGCGTTCTCCGCAATTTCAAAGAGGAAACCGAGCCGCGCCACATCACGCCGGACGGCCAGCACATCCTCGTCGCCTACGACTTCTCGCCGTCCGACACGGCCGCGATGAACCGCCGCCACATCCTCGGCTTCGCGGCGGAACTCGGCAGCGTCAATTCGCACACCGCGATCCTCGCCCGCGCCCTCGGCATCCCCGCGGTGCTTGGCTTGGACAGCACGGTCATTGATCTCCAAACGCTTACGCCGGGCATCCTCGATGGCTACGCGGGCAAACTGATCCTTCATCCCTCCCCGGAAACGCTTGCCCACTACGAGGCGGTCAGCGCGGAAAAGGCGAAGGTCCGGAGCGCGTTGGAAGCCATGCGCGATATCGCGACCGATACCACCGACGGTCGCGCGATCACCCTTTCCGCCAACGTCGAACTGGTCGACGAACTTGGCTTGGTCAAACGCAGCGGCGCGAAAGGCATCGGCCTCTATCGCACCGAATTCCTCCTCCTCAACGGCGAGGAAATGCCCGACGAGCATCGTCAGGCGTCGGTTTACAGCCGCCTGGCCCGGGAAGTCGGCCCGCACTCCGTCATCATCCGCACGCTCGACGCGGGCGGCGACAAACTTCCGGTCGAACCGCTGACCGACCCGGAACCGAATCCTTTCCTGGGCTGGCGCGGCATCCGCGTTTCGCTTTCCCGCCCCGCGATGTTCAAGGAACAACTCCGGGCGATCCTGCGAGCCAGCGCCACGGGTAAAGTCGCGGTGATGTTCCCGCTCGTCTCCGGGCTTTCCGAAGTGAAACGCGCGAAGGATTTGCTTCGCGAGTGCATGGACGAATTGCACCGGGAACACGTGCCCTTCGATCCCGAACTGCCGGTCGGCGTGATGATCGAAGTGCCCAGCGCCGCCGTCTGCGCGGATTTGCTCGCGCCGGAAGTCGACTTCTTCTCCATCGGCACCAACGACCTGATCCAATACACGGTCGCGGTGGACCGGGTGAACCCACACGTCGCCGATCTTTACCGGCCGACGCATCCGGCGGTGATCCGCCTGATCAAACGCACCATCGACGCCGCCAACGACAATGGCATCTGGACCGGTGTCTGCGGCGAAACGGCGGGCGATATTCGATTGACCCCGTTGCTGATCGGTCTCGGCGTTGAAGAACTTTCCGTTGGACCTCAACAAGTTCCACACGTGGGCCAAGCGGTCCGCTCTCTCAGCCACGCGGAATGCGCGGCCATGGCCGACGAGGCGCTGAAGAAAGCCCACAGCTACGAGATCCTCGGACTCTCGCTCTCGCTGGCGCGGAAATACTACGGCAATCTGCTGGACTGAACGGTTCGCCCGCTTTCTTCCTTCCGCCCTTTCCTGTTAGGGCTGATAGTGCGGCATGAACCTCTACGACCTCGCCCGCGAACACGCCTTGATCGCCTCATCCGCCGAAGTGCTCGGCTGGGATCAAGAGACGTTCTTGCCCGAGGCCGCCGCGACTCACCGCGCCAACCAGCTCGCCTGGCTCACCGCGAAAGCCCACGAACTGTCGACCTCAGACGCTTGGAAACGCGCGCTTTCCGGTGCCGAGGCATCCGACGACCGCAGCAATCCCGCCTATTCCGCGAATCTGCGGGAACTACGTCGGCGTTTCCACCGCGCGACGAAGCTGCCGGTGGAATTGGTCAGCCGCGAAGCGCACGTGTCTTCGCTCGCCAAACACGCCTGGGCGGCGGCGCGCGAAGCCTCCGATTTCACCGTCTTCGCCCCACATCTGGAAAAACTCGTCGCCATCGCACGCGAAAAAGCCGACCGCTGGGGTTATCCGGACGAACCGTTCGACGCCTTGCTCGAAACCTACGAACGCGGCGCGACCACCCGCAGCGTGGCCGGCCTGTTCGACACGCTTCGCCCGAAACTCCGCGAAATCGCCGACTGCGCCGTCGACCATTCTTCCCGCCGCAGCGCCCGTTTGCCCGCGGGACCGTATCCGATCGAGCAGCAACAAAAGCTCAACGAAGCGGTCGCCCGCTCACTGGGCTTCGATTTCACCGCCGGGCGAATCGACACCACCGCGCATCCGTTTTGCACGACGCTCGGCCCGCGCGACGTGCGGCTCACGACGCGCTACGACGAAAACGATTTCACCTCGTCGCTCTTCGGCGTGATGCACGAAGCCGGTCACGGGCTCTACGAACAAGGCCTGCCCGACGCCGATTTCGGCCTGCCCTCGGGCGAAGCGGTCTCGCTCGGCATCCATGAATCGCAGTCCCGGCTGTGGGAAAATCACATCGGCCGCTCCGATGCGTTTTGGTGGAAATGGTTCCCGATCGCCTGCGACCACTTCCCGCAGCTTCGGTCGATCCGTTTCGAAGACTTCCTTGAGGTGATCCGTCGCTCCGAAAAATCGTTAATCCGCGTGGAAGCCGACGAGGCGACGTACGACCTGCACATTCTCCTGCGCTTCGATCTCGAGCGCGGCCTGATTCGTGGTGACCTCAAGGTGAACGATTTGCCCGCCGCTTGGAACGAACGCTTCCACGCGTTGTTCGGCATGACCCCGGTCGACAATCGTCACGGCTGCCTACAGGACATCCATTGGTCGATGGGTGGCATCGGTTACTTCGCCACCTACACGCTGGGCAATCTCAACGCCGCCCAACTGTTCGAAGCCGCCAAGCGCCAACCGGCCGTCACCAACGGGATCGGCAATGGCGATTACGCTCCGCTTCTCGCGTGGCTGCGAAAAAACGTCCACGCCCTCGGCGGCACGCTCGATCCCACCGAACTCATCCGCCACGCCACCGGCACCACGCCGAACGCCGACGCTTACCTCGCGCATCTCAACACGCGGTATTGCGGGTGATCTTGTCAGTCTCAGGCGTTACTTCTGCCTGAATGAAACTCACGATGCTTTTTCATTCCTTCCGAAACCGCGATGGACAGGAAGGAACGGATCAGCCGGGAGCATCCCTTGAAACGGACTTTGGCGAGGAATTCCTCTCCATGTTCTTCTGCCATGTTGCCAATGCAGGCGTGAACAAAGGAGTCCGTGATATTGGTCACGCCGGCAAAGTCGAACGTCACCGATTCCGCACGGTCCCAGACGCTTTCAATGCGCAGGGAGCGGAATTGGTTTCCGAGGTGGCCATCGGCGAGGAAATCGCCGAATTCCTTCACCATCTGGAATTCTAGGTTCATGACGTTTTCGGAAATTTGCGGAATTTTTCGAGAAATTTGGGGGATTTGCGAGAATTTCAGGGCCGACTTTCAATCTAAGAAGATATCTCCGGTGTCAAGGCCCCCCATGCCGATTTCCGCCATGGCCGCATCGTGCATTGCTGCGTAGTCAGCAATATGATCCCGATGCAGGCACACTGCAACCAGCGTTCCGGGAAAGTAAATTTCTCCCCTCGGACGAGGTTGTTCGATTCCCTGGATTTCGTCAAACCAGCCGGATTCCGTGGCCATGGTGAGTTGGCCTTGTGCCTCCTTGGCCAAGATCCGGGTGATCGAGAGCCCAACTCCTCGGTGATTCTGGCCACCGTATAGATTCAATTGGGGCCGTAATAGGGCGCTTGAAACTCCGGGTTGCAGAGCAAGACGGATGGCGGCGTCCGGTGTCTCGGCTTCATGCTCCCGCGAGGTCGCAACAAAGCTCCTTCGGATTCCCTGCCCATCGTCTGCAACTGCGATGCGAACGACGCTCCTTGATGGGAAGAACTGGGCGGACGCGAATGCACGACCTCCCGAGTGGTATTTGGCATTCGAGAGCAATTCGCCGGCCGCATACTGAAGTGCTAGAAACACGTCATCGTCGGGAGAGGCGTCGGGTAGCACGCAGCGCGTGATTTCGGATGCGATTTCATCCACGTCACCACTCGCGAAATTGAGGCTCTGAATCGGCACGAATCGATTGCCCGCCGGGTGGCGAGTAAAGTTCTCTGGATGCTCAATCCCGAGATGCCGGAGGAAATCCATACGCTGCAAATATCCCAAGCTCCCGCATTGATCGAGTCCGCCGAGTGACACTTGCACTCCCGATGCCCTCCATCGATGCCACCGAGCGAGCAAGGCGACGGCGGCTGCAGGAGTCAGGAACTTGACCCGGGAAATATCAATCTCGACGGCATCGTGACCGTCGCCACCATTGAGTAGAATGAGCAAGCGGGGTAGCTGGTATTCAAAAACCCGCTCAGGGATGGGAATAATGATGTGGCTCATTCGGTGAACGACTTAAAGCTGCCCAAGGCCTCGCAGGGTTTCGAGGATTTCGCCGACCTGTTGGGAGCGCTTGGCGGACTTCTTGCCGAAGCGGGCGGCGATGGCTTCGGGATCGGGGCCGAGTGCGGGGATGAGTTGTTGGATCGCGGCGACTTGCGCGGAGAGACCTTCCGGCCAAGCGAGTTTGTCCGGGATGTTCGCGGATTTGGCAGCAGTGGTGCCGGCGGCGAGCTGGATTTCCTTTTGCTCCGCCACGGGAAGCGCGGCGGAGTCCGGGGCTTGGTATTCGGGGCGGAGCCAACGGATGAGGCCGCGCTTTTCCTCCGCCGCTCGCTCCTGATTGAGAGCGACGAGGCGAGCGAGGATGGCTTGCTCGATTTTCTCCCGGCATTCGTCGAGCATTTGCCCGTAATCGGCATTCGGATCGAGATCGACGAGGATTTCGCAGCCGGTTTCGAGATCGAATAGGTGGCCGTCCTGGGTGACGGCTTGCCATGCCCGCCCGAGGTCCTGCCAGCCGTAGGCTTCGAACACGGCGGCGTCCAGTTCGTCGTGAATCTGGCGGAGGATGGAAACGAGGCCCTTATCGTGAATCGCTTTCTCCTTCGCGTTGAGCGGCCGTCCGGCGCGGACGGCTTCAAGCACGTTGTAAAGGCCGGTCAGGGTGAGGTCCGGGTGAAGCTCCTGCTGGCGCTTCCGGTGCGCGTCGAGCCGCTCGCCCAAGTCGCGGATGCGTTGCTTCAATTCGCCTTCTTCGAGCGCAGGAAAAGGGAAGGGGTCAAAGCAGGGACCGGTCTGGTAGCGCGGGTCATTTCCGATGCCCATCCGACCGCCGCAGTTGACAGCCCACAAGACGTGAACCGTCGATGACAGCATCCCCAGGATGTAGGCATCCTCGGACGCGATGGCCATCACGGAACCGTCGATCAGTTCGTCGGGCCAAGCTAGAAACATGAAGGTGCGGTGTTTCGCCACCTCGCTCGTCACGATGTAGCGCCGGATCTTCTCGCAAGCTGCGCGGAGATCCGGGCGAGGCCGGCCGAACAGCCACCATTTTTCCCGAAAGCCGGTGTCCCGATTGTGCGCGCGTTCGGGGAAAACCTCGACGAGCACATGCTGGAAGGCAGCGGGGTGGAACCGAGCCGCGCTTTGTTGGTCGTGGCCGAAGAAATCGATCACGAATCGGGGATCTCGCTTCTTGGTAAGATCACTTCCCGCCCAATAGCTTTTCAGAACCGGCGTTCCGTCAATGCCGTGGAATCCGAGCGCTTGTCCCTGAGCCGGCGAAACTTGGAATCCCGAGCCGACGAGTTTGCAGCCTTGCCAACAAAGCTTTTGGTTAGATTTCAGTGGGACTGTCGAGGTGAGACTGTCGCCAAGCTTCAAGTTTGGACCGATGACACCTTTCGCCTCCGTTGTTTCGACTGCCGCCGAGTCTTCTCCGCTCGGAATCTCCGCCAAGACGGTAGCCAAGACGCCTTCGCCTGAACCGCGGGCGCATACCGTCATGGCAATTCGGACCGCCGCTCCATCCGACGAATCCACCCAAGGGTGATCGGCAATGGCGTAGGCTAAGTGAATGGGATTCTTAGGATCTTCGATGAACCGCTTGGTAATCGCCCTCGCAGTGGTTTGAGTGAGCGAGTTTGTGGTGATGAATCCGAAACGTGTGGCGTGTCCGTCGCGGACAAGTCCCCCCGCCTTCTGCCACCAATAGAAAACGAAGTCCGCCGCTCCTGGCACGAGTCCCGCCCAAGTTTTCTGAAGGGCGGAAGTGTAGCCATCCCCGAAGCTCTCATTCATCTTCTTCGAGCCGAGGAACGGCGGATTTCCCACGATGACATCCGCAGCCGGCCATTCGGCACGGCGGGGATTGGTGTAGTCGAAAACGACTTTGCGGGCGCTATCGTCCGGCACTTCCTTGCCGGTGATCGGGTGCGGCTTGGTGGTGATGCCGTCCCAAATGGTGACGGTTTTCCCGGTGTCCGGGTCTTTTCGTGGGATGGCCTCGTCGTAGGCAAGGACGGCATCCTGTTGGACGATGGAAGGGTCTTTGGGGAGAAGCGGACGCTCGTTGGTGTCCGCCTTGCCGGTGGTCTTGCGCTGCCACTGGAAGAAGCCGATCCAGAGCACGAGCTGGGCAATCGCCACGGCACGGCGATTGATTTCCAGTCCGAGGAATTGGCGTGGCCCGATCTTGAAGGAGGCCATCTCGAAGCCGGCGTCGCCGCCGAGTTCCTCGAAGGCTTCAAGCACTTCGGCTTCCAAGCGCTTCATGAGTTCGAGCGAGACGTAAAGGAAGTTCCCCGAGCCGCAGGCGGGATCGAGCACTTTCAACGTGCAGAGCTTGCGGTGGAATTCGCGGACAGCGGCGAGGGCTTCCTCGCGATGCGCGGCGGCTTGCTTCAGGGCGTCCTTGCGGCGTTTGTCGCTGGCTGAAGCCTTCGCCTTGTCGAGCGCCTGGATGTGCTGCTTGGCGTCCTCAGCGATCTCCGAGGCAGCGGCTTCCGCTTTGGCCGCTTTTTCGCCGGCGAGAGAGGCGGCGGCTTTCACGGCTTCCCATTCGGTGCGCAGCGGATCGATGAGGGCCGGCCGGATGAGACGCTCGACATAGGAGCGGGCGTGTAATGAGCGCCAAGCTTGTGCCGCTCCCGCGGGTCAAGGGCTCTCTCCACGAGCGTCCCGAAAATGGCGGGCTCGACGGCGGCCCAATCTGACTTCGCCGCATGGATGAGCAGCGCCATTTGTTCCGGCCTGAGCGGGAGCGCGGTGGTGTCCTCGAAAAGCCCGCCGTTGAAGTGGGGGATCGCGCCGAGAAGGACCGTCGAGAATTCGGTGCCCTTCGCCATGTCCTTCCACAGGGTGCTGAGCATGACCGGAAAGCCGGCGGGCGTGTCTTTCACTCTTTCGAGCGTTTGGAGGAAGGAATTGCCGGGGAGTAGTCCGACATCCTCCGCGAACATGGTGAAGAGGCAGCGTTGCAGGAAGCCGGCGGTGACTTGTGGGTCGTGGCCGTCCTTTTCGAGGGATTTCGCCAGTTCGGCGAGGGCCTTCGCCACTTCTCGGGTGACGGCTGCGGCATGCTTCGAGGGGTCGAGCGCGTGGGGATCGGTCCAAACCTTCCGCAAGCGCTCGCGGATTTCCGGGCGGTGAAGATCGGCCAACGTGATCCGATGTGAGACGGGATCGGGGAAACGCTCATACTGCCCGCCGGTGCCGGAGAATTCGGCGTAAAGGTCGATGGAATGCCCGACGTCGCAGACGATGAGAAAGGGCGGGCGGCCTTCGGCGGCCGGGAGCGCAGTGATGTACTTCCGGGCTTGGTTGTAGGCGCGTTGAAGAACCTTATCGAAAGCCGTGGTGCCGCGCTTGCCGTGGCCGGTCTTCTGTTTCGATGCGTTCGGAATGAAATCGAGCAAGGTCCCTTCCGCCTTGGCTTTGGCAAAGGTGCCTTGCTTCGTTTCGAGAACGAAAGAGCCGGCCTTGTAGAGATCGATTCGGCCCTTCGAGGCGGTGCCGTCCGCTTCCTTGTGCGTTACGCCGCGCTCGAAGGTGTAGAGGTTGGCTGCGGTATCCGGGCCGGCGGGTTCGGGATGGGGGACGAACAGGATTTCGTCGCAAAGCTCCGTGAGGAAGAGCTGGTAATTGGCCATCTCGGAGCCGCCGGAATTCTCCCAGCGTTCAATGAACTTTACGATGACCTCGGGGGCGGGTGCCGACATGGACCCAAGCTAGAGAATCGGTTAGGCGGTCAGCAACCGCAGAAAGACGGCAGCGTTCACCTTCCGAGGGTCGCCGAGGTGGATCTAGCGTGGAGGATCGAGGGTGGGAGCGTCGATCTTCTCCTCCGAAAATCATTGTAGAGCGATCCCACGAAGATCCTTGAGGAGCCTACACGCCGTCGATGCGGGTGATGGTTGCTTCTGGGGATGAAGAAAACAGGAGACCGGTGCGTCGGAGCCCAAATCATTTAAGCGGCGAAGAAGAGGATGGCGGCGGGTGGTGCGTTTGGAATTTCCGGCACGGGATTTACCACGTAGGCCTGTGGCATGTTCATCGTGATCGAAGGCATCGACGGCACGGGCAAATCGACCCAGGCCCAACAACTCGCCGGGTGGCTCCGCGAGCAAGGCCGAGAGGTGATCGTCGATTACGAACCGACGCTCGGCGTTCACGGGAAAAAACTCCGCGACTCGTTCGTCAACGGACGACTCGCCCCGGAGGAAGAGTTGGAGCTGTTTCTCGCCGACCGCCGCGAGCACGTCGAGCAGGTGATTGCCCCCGCCTTGGCCGCGGGCAAAACGGTGATCCTCGACCGCTACTACTTTTCCAACATGGCCTATCAGGGCGCGATCGGTTTCGACCCGACTGAGATCCGTCGCCAGAACGAAGTGTTCGCCCCGGTGCCCGATTTGCTCTTCATCCTCGATCTCGATGTCGACACCGCGCTTTCCCGCATCGGCGGTCGCGGCGACACGGCGAACGAGTTCGAGAAGCGGGAAAACCTCGAACGCTGCCGGGACATTTTCCTTTCGCTGGCAGGCGAACCGTTTGCCCGGCTCATCGACACGCGCGGCACGATGGATGAAGTGCAGGCGGAGATCCGCGCGGCGGTCGCGAAGATCTAAACTTGCCGATCCGCCGTTTGGGTCCGCCACGCATCGAACGCATACACCGCGATCGCCAGCCAGATGAAGCTGAAGGAAACCAATCGCAGCGCCGACATCGGTTCGCCGTAAAGTTTCCAGCCGATCAAAAATTGCAAAGTCGGCCCAAGGAATTGGAGAATGCCGAGCGTGGTGAGCCGGATGGTTCGCGTGGCGTAGCCGAAAAATAACAACGGCGTGGCCGTGGCGACGCCGGTGGCGATGACCAAGGTCGCGCGACCGGGCGAACCGCCGAACGCGGCCGACAGGGAAGGCGAATGCCCGGCCAGCCAAACGAGCGCGACGGGAGCGAGCAGCACGGTTTCCACCACCAAGCCATTCAGCGAACCGAGCGGCGCTTTTTTCCGCACCACCGCGTAGAGCGCGAAGGTCAGGGCGAGGGAAAACGCCACCCACGGAAATCCGTTCACCGCCGGAATCTGGAAAACCAGCCCGGTCAGCGCCAAGCCGATCGCCACAAGCTGCAAACGATTGTGCCGTTCGCCGAACCACAGCGTGCCGAACAGCATGTTGAAGAACGGATTCAGATAGTAGCCGAACGCGCCTTCGACGATCCGGCCGTTCAACGTCGCCCAAACATAGAGCAACCAGTTCGACGCCAGTAAAGTCCCCGACAACGCGTGCCAGCCGAAGGTCGATGGACGCTTCAACCCGTCGAGCAATTCCGCGCGATCGCCGCGAAACCAAACCAACGGCAGTAACAGCAGGAGCGACCAAACTGTCCGCTGGGCGACGATTGAAACCGGCGGGAGAAAGCCGAGGTTTTTCCAGAAAATCGGCAACACGCCCCATAGGAAAAACGCGGCGAGCGCGGCGAAAACTCCGGAGCGGGTTCGGTCCACGTCCTAACCAAAAACCATGGAGGAGAAAGAGAAACCACGAAAGTCACGAAACCGCAGGAAAGGTTCTGATTTCGTGCCCTTTGGTGTTTTTCGTGGTTTTCGCCCCCGGTTCATCCGTGGTTGAAAAGCCCTCCGCATTTTCAATCCTGCTCCCATGTCCGGCCGACTTTCGATTCCGCAATACGCGATGGCGCTCGCCCACGTCGCCAGCCTCCGTTCGGAAGATCCTTACCGACAGGTCGGCGCGGCGGCGCTCGATTGGAACCACCGGGTGATCGGCACCGCCTACAACGGCCTCGCGCCCGGCTACGACGCACCTCCGGGGTTTTGGGACGACCGCGCCGCGCGGCAAAAATTCATGCTGCACGCCGAGATCAACCTTTGCAGCCTGTTCCGCCGTGGCGAAGCCAAACTGGTCGCCACCACCACGATGCCTTGCACCGCCTGCATGCAGACGCTTTGCGCATACGGAATCAAAGAAATCTACTTCCGCGACATCTACCACGCCTCGGACGCCCCGGAGATCGCCGAGCGATACGGCATCCAGCTCGTGCAGGTGACCGATTTCCCGCAACTCTGCCATTAACGGCGGCGATTCCATTTTCACCATTTTCTCCCAATTGTTCCCGGCGCCATTCCCGCTAGGGTTTCCCGCGATTTCACCCATGAAACTTTGGCACTATCATTCCGCTTCCGGCGCCACCGCGACCACCTCGGAAGAAAACCTCCCCGAATTGGCGCAAAGCGGCACTCTCACCGCCACGACCCTGATCTGGTCCGAAGGCATGGCGAAATGGGAGCCCGCCGCCGCGGTTTTGCCGGGACTTTTCCAACCCGTCGCCCAACCGCCCCCATTGCCCACCGGAGCATCGTTCTCCCGGTCGAAGCGGTCCCATGAGATCGATTACAACATCATCGGCGAGTCGATCCAGATGGTGGAAATCGAACTCGATCCGGCGGAGACGGTCATCGCCGAGGCCGGAGCGATGAATTACATGGAGGACGGCATCGCGTTCGAAACCAAGATGGGCGATGGCTCGACGCCCGACACCGGTTTCATGGGCAAACTCATGGCCGTGGGCAAACGCGCGCTCACGGGCGAATCGATCTTCATGACCCACTTCACCAACCGGGGCGCGAGCAAAAAACGGGTCACCTTCGCCGCGCCTTACCCCGGTACCGTCGTGCCCATCGACCTCGCGACGCTCGGCGGAGAACTCCTCTGCGAAAAGGACGCCTTCCTCTGCGCGGCACTCGGCACTCAGGTTGGGATCGCCTTCAACCGCAAACTCGGCAGCGGATTTTTCGGCGGCGAAGGCTTCATCCTCCAACGCCTTCAGGGCGACGGCATGGCGTTCGTGCACGCGGGGGGCACGGTGGTCCGCAAGGAACTGAAAGGCGAAAAGCTCTTCGTCGACACCGGGTGCCTCGTCGCCTTCACCACCGGCATCCAGTATGACATCCAGCGTTCCGGCAGTCTAAAGTCGATGGTCTTCGGCGGGGAAGGCTTGTTCCTCGCCACTCTGCAAGGGCACGGCACGGTTTGGCTGCAGAGCATGCCATTTTCCCGGCTGGCCCAACGCATCGCCGGCAGCTTCGCCGCGGGCAAGGGCGAAGGTTCGGTACTCGGCGGCTTGGGGAACTTGTTCGGCGATTAAACCCGCTTACGACGGAACCAAGGGGCGTCCCACACGTGCATCCACTTGTGCTTTCCGTGCCAGTCTTCGGCTTCATACGCCGCGTAGGCCACCCCCGCGATGTAAACGGCGGGCACCAGAATCAGCGACAAGCCGATGGTGGCGAAGGACAACCAGAACGCGACGAACACCATGAATATGTTCCCCGCGGTCAGGATCCCTAATCCCGCAGCGTAGTGGTGCTTGTAGAGGTGCCCGGCTCCCGGAATCACGCTCAGCAACGCGGCGATCTTGTTACGGTCAACCGACCGCCAGGCTTCGATGAGTTCTTTCATGACCACAATGAGCCTTATGGCCCGTTAACACACTGGCATAGCGGAAGCGACGAAGCAAGCTCGCCGAAATCCGGGTTCCCCCGGCGGTTGTGCCTTCCCATTTCCGCCCGCCTGCTTTCATCTGCGATCCGATTTTCCCCATGAAAAAACGCCGCTTTCTCTCCCTCCTCGCCGCCTGCCTCGCCTTTCCGCTCACCTCCTTCGGCCAGCAGCCGCCGGGTGCGCGGGTGAAACACGTGTTCATCGTCAGTTTCGACCAAGCCTCGCCCGAGGGAATCGAGAAAGCGAAGATGCCGCTTTTCAAAGAAATGGCCGCGCAGGGCGCTCACACTTGGGAGGCCTACACGGTAGTGCCAAGCCTGACCTTGCCGTCCCATGCGTCGATGTTGACCGGCGTCGGCGTGCAAAAGCATCAGGTGCTTTGGAACAATTACGAACAGAAGAAGGGCTTCGTGAAAGTGCCGACCGTGTTCAGCCTGGCGAAGGAAAAGGGCCTGAAAACGGCGATGTTCGTGGCGAAGGAAAAGTTCCGCCACCTCGTGGTTCCCGGCAGCGTGGACACCTTCATCTGCCCCGAGGACGGCTTGGCCGCCAGCGTCGCGGGCGCGTTCGCGGCGGAAATCGTCAAATCGAAGCCGAACCTTTGCTTCGTGCATTTCGCCGATCCCGACGTGAAGGGCCATGAGTTCGGCATCGATTCGCCCGAAAAAATGCAGGCTTACGCCGACACCGATGTCGCCCTGAAGACCCTCAAGGACGCCATCGCCGCCGCGGGCCTGCTCGACTCCAGCGTGATCATCCTCACCTCGGATCACGGCGGCCACGACATCAAGGACAAGAACGGCGTCACCCGCGGCACTCACGGCGACGCGACCACCGACGACGTCACCATCCCCTGGGTCGCCTGGGGCAAGGGCGTCCGGCCCGGTTTCACCGTCACCACGCCGGTCGTTCAATACGACACCGCCGCCACCGCCCTGTGGCTGTTGGGCATTCCCGTTCCGGAAAGTTTCTGGGGCAGGCCGGTGACGAAAGCGTTTCAGCCGTGACGGCCAAGGCCGGGCGGCTAGAGTTCCGGCGACCCCCGGGGGCGCCCCCTCGCCTGAAACCATGAAAGTCATCCAAATCCTTCCGGAGCTGAATGCCGGCGGTGTCGAGCGCGGCACCTTGGAGATCGCTTCGTATTTGGTCGACCATGGGCACGAGTCGATCGTCATCTCCAACGGCGGCCGGTTGGTTCCGGCTCTGGAAAAAACGGGATCGCGGCACCTCCAAATGCCCGTCCACCGCAAGGCGCTGTCGTCGCTCGGGCAGGTGCTGAAACTGCGGAAGGTTTTCCTCCGGGAGAAACCGGACATCCTTCACCTCCGCTCGCGGATGCCCGCCTGGCTGGCTTGGCTGGCGTGGAAAAGCCTGGGCAAACGCAACCGCCCGCACCTCGTCACCACCGTGCATGGGTTCTACTCGGTGAACGCCTATTCCGCCATCATGACCCAGGGCGAAAGGGTGATCGCGGTGTCCGACAGCATCCGGGACTACATTCGGGAAAATTATCCCAAGGTCTCTCCCGAAACCGTCCGGGTCGTTCCGCGCGGCATCACCCTTTCCGACTACACCGGTTTCTCACCTTCGCCCGATTGGTTGGTCAAATGGCGCGAAGAACATCCGCACCTCGAAGGCAAATACGCCCTCCTCCTGCCCGGGCGAATCACCCGGCTGAAAGGCCACCAGGATTTCTTCGAACTGGTCGCCGCATTGAAAAAGAGCGGCGTTCCGGTCCACGGCCTGATCGCGGGCGACACGCATCCGAAAAAGCGCGCTTACCTCGACGAGCTCAAGCAGGCCACCCGCACCTTGGGGATTTCCAACGAGATCGAGTTTCTCGGTCATCGCGGCGACCTCCGCGAGGTCATGGCGGTCAGCGACATGGTGTGCGCGCTTTCCCAGCAACCGGAAGCGTTCGGCCGGACCGTTCTGGAAGCCTTGGCGCTGGGCAAACCCGTGGTCGGCTACGATTGCGGCGGGGTGAGCGAGTTGCTCGGGCATTACTTCGCCGACGGCCGTGTGCCGTTGGGCGATATTCCCCGGCTCATCGAAACCGCGCAGGCGATCATTTCCAGCGGCAAGAAACCTTCCGCCGTAGGGCCGCCTTTCGTGCTGCAGGCCATGTGCCGCTCCACCTTGGACGTTTACGAGGAACTGGCGCGCTGAGTTTTTTCTGTCCTGGCCGTGCCCCACCTATCAAGGTTCCGCCCGCCTCATGAATCACATCGCCATCGTCGGGCTCGGTTACGTCGGTCTCCCTCTTTCGCTGCAATTCGCCCGCTCGGGAGTTCGCGTGCTTGGCCTGGACATCGATGACAAAAAGACCACCGCGATCAACTCGGGGCGTAGCTACATCAAGCACGTCGCCGCTGCGGAAATCGAAGCTCAACTCGCCGCCGGCAAACTCGAAGCCTCCACGGATTTTTCCCGCATCGGCGAAGTGGATGCCGTCGTGCTCTGCGTCCCGACCCCGCTCGATCACTTCCGCGCGCCGGACCTCAGCTACGTGCTCAGCACCGGCAAGCAGCTCGCTCCTTTCCTGAAAAAAGGCACGCTCGTCGTGCTGGAATCCACCACCTACCCGGGCACGACCGATGGTGAACTCCGCGCGGTGCTCGAGGAAGGTTCCGGACTCACGGCCGGAACGGATTTCCACCTCGCGTTTTCGCCCGAACGCGAAGATCCGGGCAATCCGGACAGCAAGGTGGCGGCGATCCCCAAGGTCGTCGGTGGCCTGACCCCGCTTTGCCTGGAAAAGGCGGTCTCCCTCTACGAGAAGGCGATTCAAAAGATCGTGCCGGTCAGTTCCTGCCGCGTCGCTGAAGCCGCGAAACTGTTGGAGAACATCTTCCGCTCGGTGAACATCGCCTTGGTGAACGAACTGAAGCTCGTTTACGGCGCGATGGGCATCGACATCTGGGAAGTGATCGAAGCGGCGAAAACCAAGCCCTTCGGCTTCATGCCTTTCTATCCCGGCCCGGGCCTCGGTGGCCACTGCATCCCGATCGACCCGTTTTATCTCACGTGGAAGGCGCGGGAATTCGACCAGCACACGCGGTTCATCGAGCTCGCCGGCGAAATCAATACCGCCATGCCGGACCACGTCGTGCAGGTCGCTCTCAAGGCGCTCAACGAACAGGGCAAATCGGCGAAGGGTTCGCATGTGTTGCTGCTCGGCCTCGCTTACAAGGCGAACGTCGACGACGACCGGGAGTCCCCGACCTACAAGCTCATCGAAAAGCTCGAAGCGCTCGGCGCGACCGTGAGTTATCACGATCCGCACGTGCCGGTGATCCCGTTGACCCGCGAACACGCGTGCTACGCGGGACGGAAGTCTGTTGCGGAAATCACGCCGTCGTATGACCTGATCCTGCTCGCGACCGGTCACGACGAATACAAGTCCTTCGACTTTACCGGCTACCCGATCCCCTTGGTCGATACGCGCAACGCCGTTCCCGTTCACTTGCGTCCGGCGAATTTCCACCGCGCCTAAGCGAAGGATCAACAGGAACCACGAAAAACACGAAAGTTCACGAAAATCAAAGAGTTGTAGCCCAGTGCCGCAAGTGCCTTCATTTCGTGTGTTTTCGTGCCTTTCGTGGTTTCCATTCCGGAATGTAGGATGAAGCGCCAGATTTGGATCGTCAGCGAAGGCAGTCCGGGCCACGTCAGCCAATCGGTCGGCCTCGCGGAAGCGCTGGCGGCGACCGAGCCGGTGCATATCGAGCGGTTGGAATGCCGACCGCGTTTGAACGGGTTCGCCCGGCGATTGGTCCAGCGGTGGATGGGCGGAAAGGGCCGGCCACTGCCTAGCTGGTTCTTGCCGCGGGCCGGCCTTGATTTCACCGCCCTCCCTTCGGGAAAACCGGATCTCATCCTCTCCAGCGGTGGCAAGAGCGTGTTCGCCGCGCGGACCTTGGCGGTGCGCTACGGCGCGCCTTACGTCTTTTTGGGCGAGCGAAAGCCCTACCCTTCCGCGTGGTTTCACACGGCCTTCACTCCATCGAAATTCGAAGGCGGGGAAAACGATGTGCCGATCGAGATGATTCCCACGCAGGTCACACGGGCACGGGTGGAGCAAGCCGCCCACGACTGGCCGGAGCGACCGGCGGGCAAATTGTGGGCCGCGTTGATCGGCGGGGCTTCGGTGAGCCATCGCTACACGCCGGACGATTGGCGGGCTCTGGCGCTCGCCATGAACGATGTCGCCCATCGCGAAGGCATCCGTTGGCTCGTAACCACTTCCCGCCGCACCGGCGCCGACGTGGAAACATGCCTGCGCGAAACGCTCGATCCAGCGATCGTGGCGGAGGCCGTTTGGTGGTCCGAGCGACCGGAAAAGAAAATGAGCCGTTATCTCGGCGCGGCGGAATGCCTGCTCGTCACCCAGGACAGCGTCACGATGGTGAGCGAAGCGATCGATTCAGGGCGACCGGTGATCGTGGCGCGGCCGGGCGAAACGCGTTTCAGCCCGCAAAGCTTTTTGCCCGATTACTTCGACCGCTTGGAACGAACCGGACGCATGCGACGCGCCGTGATGACCGGTCTATCCGACTGGCCCGCAATGCCCGCGTTGCCGGCAAACGCGCCCACGGCCGCGGACGAAATCGCGATCGCGTTGCGGGGGCGCTTGGACTGGCACTGATCCCGAAGGGTCAGCCCCAGAATTCCGCCACCCACGGAGTCGGGCGCACGCGGTGGTGAAGTTTGCCGCCTTGGTAGCCGTCGACGACTTCTTCCGGATCCGGTTTGCCGTGGAAGGCGACGATCCGCGCGTCCTTGGGCAGCTTCGGCTGAAGGATCAGATTGAGCGGGAAAGCCGGGCGACAATGACGCTTGAAGCTCCGCACCCACTCGTCCGGCCAGAACTTCATGCGCGGACGAATGCAGTGGGTGAGATACGATTGAGGCGGACGGAAATTGGCCAGCGCCCATTCTTTTTCCGAATGGAACTGATCCCACACGAAAGAACAGTGGTTCAGTTTGAAGCGAAAAACCGAGGAGTTGCCGATCATCGGGTCGGGGCGGAACCATTTCTTATGGGGCGCGACCCAGTTGTGAATGATCGGGATGTCTTCTTCCTCGCCGAAGGTGAAAAAATCGTCGAGCGGACCGGTGATCACGATGTCGAGGTCCAGAAACAGGCCGATTCCTTCGACGGGCAAGTCCGGCCGGAACAGGCACAATTTCCGCCAGCCGGTGACCTTCGCCGCGGGCGGCAGATCGATTTCCGGAATCGGATAGACCTGAACCGAAGGATCGATGCCCTCCGCGTCATCGGTGAAGCAGATGATCGAGACGGGAGTCTTGGTGAACCGGCGAACAGCCTTGGCCAAACGATTCACGTAATCCGCTCCGTAGCGGTTCCCCCATTTGAGAGTGATGATATGCTGGCTCATGGCTGCGCGGTGAGGATGAGCACCGGACAAGCTTCTTCCAACAGAAATCGGCTTTGATCATCGGCTGGAATCGAGCGCCGGAACCCCTTTTGAAAAAAGTGCGAGGACTGGGATTCGAACCCAGGACCAATTGGTTAAAAGCCAACTGCTCTACCGCTGAGCTATCCTCGCATGGGGATTGGGAAGCCTTAAAAGCGGGGCGCCGAAGTAGGAGCGGCAGCCGGCTTTGGCAAGATCATTTTGAGCAAAATTCATTCTCCAGCCAACGATCCGCGTCCAACAGCGTGATTTCCGGGCGTTTGAGCACGAATCCCGCGATCCCCAACCCGACCGCCCCCCTTCCATCCGCCACCGGGCAATCGCCAATATGAACCGCCTCGGCGGGCGAAACATCGAGCCGGTCGAGCGCCTGACGGAAAATCACGGCATCCGGCTTTCTCGCCCGGGCATCCGCCGAGCAAACGACCGCGTCGAAGACCGGGACAAGCTCAAGCTCGTCGAGGATGCGATGCAGCCGACGGTCGAAATTGGACACCACCGCCAAGCGAAAACCGTTCGCCCGCCAATGCTCGAGCTGCGCGCGGACTTCCGGAAACACCGCCCACGCCTCGCCCGACGCGTAATGCTCGAACAACCCGGCGAAGCATCGTGCAAGCGCTTGGTCCGGCATTTCCACCCCGGCCACCCGGGCGGTCGCCGCCACCACCTTTCGCCACCATGTCCGTTCGGCGAGGTCCCCCTCGGGAAAGTCCCCATAAGAAGGATCGCCCGCGCCCGCGAAGGCCGAGCGGAAGGCGTCGGTCAGTCGGCCCGCCTCGACAGGCCAACCCGCCGCGGCGAAATGCCGGGCGTAGACGTCGGCCACTGGCTCGGACGGCCGGATCAAAGTGCCCGCCGCGTCGAGGAGAATGGCCCGGATCATCCGGTGAAAATAGCGTCACGGAAGGCCCCGCCAAGCCCGATCGCCCAGCCTAGATTCCTCTTGCATGTCAAGGATTTCCACGCTAACCCGTGCGCCGCACATACTTCTGACGCAAGTAAGGAGTGGGTTCTCAACCCACTCTTTTGCGTCTAAAAGTGTCTCACGCGCCGATTCCATCACCGCCCGCCATGACCAACGACATCGTCGCCCTCATCGACTACTACGAGAAGGAAAAAGGCATCGACCGGGAAAAGGTCGTCGCCGCGCTCGAGTACGCGTTCATTTCCGCCTACCGCAAGATGGTCCCGGGCGCCGAAGCCATTGAAACGCTGCGCGCCGACGTCAACACCCGCAAGGGCGAGACCCGTATCTGGGCGAGCCTCGCGGTGGTGGCCGACGAGGAATACAGCGACAAATTCAATCAGGTCCCGCTCAAGCTGGCGGAAAAGAAATCCCCGGGTTCACAGCCGGGTGACTTGCTGGAATTCGACGTCACGCCGAAGGACTTCGGCCGCATCGCCGTGCAGACCGCCAAGCAGACGATGATGCAGCGCCTCCGCCAGGCGGAGAAGGAAATGATTTACGAGGAGTTCAAGGACCGCGCCGGCGACGTGGTTTCGGGCACCGTCCGCCGCTTCGAGCGCAACGACGTGATGATCGACCTCGGCAAGTTCGAGGGCATCATGCCGAACCGCGAGCGCGTCCAAGGCGAAGACTACAACATCGGCGATCGCATCCGCGCTTACGTGCTGGCCGTTGAAAACGAAGGTCGCGGCCCGGAGATCATTCTTTCCCGCAGCCACCCGAACTTCGTCCGCCGCTTGTTCGAAGCCGAAGTGAACGAAATTTCCGATCACACCGTGGAAATCCGCGGCGTGGCCCGCGAAGCCGGCTTCCGCACGAAAATCGCCGTCTGGAGCAACGACCCGAAAGTCGATCCGGTCGGCGCCTGCGTCGGCATGCGCGGCGCCCGCGTGAAGAACATCGTCCGCGAACTCAACAACGAGAAAGTCGACATCATCCGCTGGAGCGACGATCCTCGCGAATTCGTCAAGGAAGCGCTCAAGCCGGCGGAAATCCGCTCGATCCAGATCGACGAGCAAGGTCACGTGGTGCACGTGACCGTCGACGAAGCCGATCTCAGCAAGGCGATCGGCCGCAAGGGCCAGAACGCCCGCCTCACTTCCCGCCTGATGGGTTGGGACGTTCAAGTCCGCAAGGACGAGAGCAAGGAAGAGCAACTCAAGGCGAAGATCGGCGGTGCCGCTCACACCTTGGGCGAACAACTCGGTCTGAGCGACGAGCTCGCCGAAAAGCTCACCTTCGCCGGCGGCGCGACCGCTGAGCTTGTGATCGACATGCCCGCCGACTATATTGCCGCCGCCCTCGGCATCAGCGAGGAAGAAGCCTCCACCATTTTGGAAAAGGCTCACACCCTCGCCGGCCAATAATCCCTTTCTTTCCCGCCTTTTCAGCCCCGTAGCAACCCGTAGGACCGTTTGATGCCTCAAGACAGCGACAAGACTCCCGAGAAAAAACCGAAGGTGCTCGATCTGATCGAGCAGCAGAAGAAACCGTCGCGTCGTGAACGCCAGCGCGCCGAAGCGTCGCAGGTCAAAACGATCGACGATGCAAAACGGGAGGCACTTGATCTTTTCTCCGATGAGAAGAAGCCGAAGGCTCGCAAAACGGCAGGCAAGTCGGTTTTGCCGACGATTTCCAAGAAGCTGAACGAGGAACCGGAAGCGCCCGCCGCGGCACCGGCTCCAGCGGCGACTCCAGCCCCGGTCGCCGACGCTCCAGCGCCCGCCCCAGTGGTGGAGCAGGATCTGGACGATCCGAAGCTGGTCGTCATCAAACCCCCGATTCTCGTCAGCGAACTGGCCGCCCGCCTCGGGTTGAAGCCGTTCCAAGTGATGGCGGACCTGATCAAACAGTCAGTCTTCCTCGCCCCGAATCAGCCGATCGATCCGGACATCGCGGCCAAAGTTTGCGAAGTCCACGGCTTTAAATTTGCCCGCGAAAAACGCGAAAAGGGCGGCGGTGTCCACAAGGTCGAAGAAGTCATCAAAGAGCCCGAGTTGCCGAAGGCCGAACCGGAAAGCGCCCTCAAGCTGCGCCCGCCGATCATCACGATCATGGGCCACGTCGACCACGGCAAGACCACCCTGCTCGACCGCATTCGCAACGCTCGCGTCGCCGCGGGCGAAGCGGGCGGCATCACGCAGCACATCGGCGCGTATCAGATCGAACACAACGGCCACCCGATCACGTTCCTCGACACGCCCGGCCACGCGATTTTCTCCGACATGCGCGCCCGCGGCGCCGACATCACCGACATCGTCGTGCTGGTGGTCGCCGCCAACGACGGCCTGATGCCGCAGACGCTTGAAGCGATCAAACACGCCAAGGCCGCCCAGAAGACCATCATCGTCGCGATCAACAAGATCGACCTGCCGTCCGCCAACCTGATGCGGGTGAAAACCCAGCTCGCCGAGCAGGGTCTGCAAACGACCGATTTCGGTGGCGACACCGAATTCGCCGAAGTTTCCGCCCTTACCGGCGAAGGCATGGACAACCTGCTCGAACTCATGGCCCTCCAATCGGAAGTGCTTGAGTTGAAAGCGAATCCGAAAGGCAACGCCCGCGCCGCCGTGATCGAAGCCCGCATCGTGCCGGGCCGTGGCGCCTCCGCCACCGTGATCGTCGAGTCCGGCACGCTCAAAGTCGGCTCCCCGTTCATCTGCGGTCCATATGCCGGCAAAGTCCGCGCGATGCTCAATGATCGCGGCGAAGCGATCAAATCCGCACCTCCCGGTATGCCGGTTGAAGTGATCGGATTCGAAGAACTTCCGAACGTCGGCGATCATCTCACCGAGATGAAAAGCGAGCGCGAGGCGAAATCCCTCTCCACCGAACGCCAGGAAGAGCAACGCCGCGCCCGCCTCGCTCCGCAACACCGCGCACGCCTCGAAGACCTCTACACGATGGTCAATGAAGGCGGCGGCAAGGCCCAGCTCAAGTTGATCCTCAAGGGCGACGTGCAAGGTTCCGTCGAAGCGATCAAGAAGGCCGTCCTCGCCATCGAATCGAAGAAGGTCGAATCGGTCTTCATCACCGCCGCGGCCGGCCCGGTCACGGAATCCGACGTGCAATACGCCGCCTCCACCAACGCAGTCATCATCGGCTTCAATGTGAAGGTCGAAGGCAAGGCGGTCAAAGCCGCCAAGGCCGAGAACGTTCAGATCAAGCTCTACTCGATCGTTTACGAACTCATCGACCAAGTCCGCGAGGCGATGCTCGGATTGCTCGACCCGATCACCCGCGAGAAGGTCATCGGTCACGCCGAAGTCCGCCAGGTCTTCAAACTTTCCCGCGGTCGCGCCGGTGGCTCCTACGTCACCGACGGCAAGATCCACCGCAAGGCCCACGCCCGCGTCATCCGCGGCGGCGTGCCGGTCTTCGACGGCAAGATGTCCACCCTCCGGCGCTTCCAGGACGAAGTGGAAGAGGTCCGGAATGGCTACGAGTGCGGTATCCGCCTGGGCGAGTTCAACGAATACCAGGAAGGCGACATCATCGAGTGCTATACTCTCGAGAAGATCCCGCAAACGCTCTGAGTGCCAAGTGATCCGTGAGCGGTGATCCGTGGAAGAAATTCCCGATCACTGCTCTTCTGATCACTGTTCACTGCTTACTGAACACTTCTGATGTCTAAACGCCTTGATCGTGTAAACGAATTGCTCCGTCGTGAAATCAGCACGGTGGTGCAACGCGATTACGAATGGAGCGGCCGTCTGGTGACGGTGAGCGCCGTGGAAGTCACCCAAGACCTCAAGGAGGGCAAGGTGTGGATCGGTGTGCTCGGCGGTAGCGCCGACAGCGTGATCGACAAACTCAACCAGGATCACGGTTCGATTCAGTCGAAGGTGTCGAAACGCGTGGTCCTGAAATCCACGCCGGTGTTGCATTTCCGCCACGATGGCTCGGCCGAACGTGGCGTGGAAATCGTCAACTTGCTTCAGGAAGTGGACAAGCTTCCGAAGGCCAAAGAAGACTGACCGTGGCGGCGCTTTCCAAGCGCCACGCCTCTGTCTTTATAAATACCGCGTCAGTCCCTCCACGGTCGGTGCATCCAACCGTCTGGCCAAGGCCACGGTGAGCGCGACCATATGGAGATAGTCGTTCACATCGATGATCGCGTTGTGCGAGTGGATGTAACGCGCCGGCACGCCGAGCACCACCGTCGGCACACCCGAGTTGGCGAGATGAAATGAACCCGCGTCGGTGCCTCCGCTGCGCCGCACCGTGATTTGATGCGGGATGTCTTCCGCTTTCGCCGTCTCGATCGCCAGTTGGGCGAGGCGTGGATTCGCGATGGCGGTCGGATCGAACATTCGAATCTGCACGCCGCCGCCGAGACGGCCCTGCGACTCCGCACGGGAAAACCCCGGCGTGTCGTCGGCGGGCGGGCCTTCCAGCACGATGGCGACATCCGGTTTCGCATGAAACGCGGCGGATTTCGCCCCGCGCAGGCCAACCTCCTCCTGCACGGTTCCAGTGAGCACCAAGCGATTCGGATGCGTCGATCTCGCGAGCAACTCCCCCGTCTGAATCACCCCGGCCATGCCGACGCGGTTGTCGAACGCCTTGGCCATAAACCAGTCGTCGCGAGCCAGTGGCGTGAAGGGCGACCACGGCGCGATCGGATCACCCAGGGAGATGCCGAAGACTTCCTCCGCTTCCCGTCGTGAAGCCGCACCGACGTCGATGAACAACTGTTCCATCGTCATCACTTGTCGCCGTTGGGCTTCGGGCAAAAAGTGCGGCGGCTTCGAGCAAACCACGCCGAGAATCTTTTCGCCCCGTCGCGTGCGGACTTCCACCCGCTGCGAGAGCAAATTGTGCTCCCACCAGCCGCCCAGGGCGACGAATTGGATGAAGCCGTCGGGCGTGACGTTCTGCACCATGAAGCCGACCTCGTCCATGTGTCCGGCGATCATCACACGCGGACCCTCGCCCGTTTCACAAAACACCGAACCATTCCGATCGGTCGAAAGCTCGCCACAGCTTTCCAGTTCGTCGACGAAGATCGCCCGGACTTCATCCTCATGGCCCGGCACGGAGTGGGCTTCGGTCAGTTCTTTCAGCAGGGAAAGGGCTTGGTCGCGCACGATTCTGACCTTATCGACACGATTTTCCGAAGCCAGTGCAAAGCAGGATGCGGGCAATGGATTTGCTTGGTTCTCCGGCGTTTCGGCGTTTGATGCGGTTATGCGTTTACAGTCGCGTCCCCTCGCTTGGCTAGCGTTGCTCGCATGGATCTCCGCTCCGGCTATCGCCGAGGAAGCATCCCGCACCTGGACCGATGTGAGCGGGCGCAGTTTTGAAGGCACGTTCCTATTCGCGACACCGACGAAGATCAGCATTCGCCGAAACGACGGCAAAACCTTCGAAGTCGATCGCGCGCGACTGTCCGCCTCCGATCTGGATTACGTGGCCAAACGAAACGCGGTGCCACCGGCGGCCCCAAGCGGTCCGGCGGGTGAGTCGACGCCGGGGGAACCGATGCTCGCGGGCTACGACGGTTCCGCCAATTTCGATGCTCCTTGGCCGGACAATCCCGGGGTCGACCAGGAAAGTCCGATCACGGTGATCGAGGAGAACGTCGAGAAAAAACAGTTCATCTACGAAAGCCCGCACTTCCGCTTCCAAAGCAACGTGCTGCTGCGGCCCAGCCTGCTGCAGAAGGTCGCCTTGATGTTCGAGGGCACCCATCAAATGAACCACGATTTGCCGCTCAACAACCGTCGCACCCGCTCGCCAAAAGCCGCGAAGCTGAAAGCGCGCTTGTTCGAAACGGCGGCCGAATATCACGCCGCCGGTGGTCCGCCCGGCTCCGCGGGCGTTTACAAAGGCGGCGATGACGAGTTCATGGTCTACCTGGAAGGACTCGGTGTGCAGAAGGTCGGATCGGGCTACATGTTCGATTACAAGGGCGACTTTCACACCGTTTACCACGAACTCACGCACCAGCTTTGGGCGGATCTCGGCGGCTACGCCGGCATCTGGATGATCGAAGGCTTTGCCGAATTCGTCGCCTGCGCTCCTTTTAGCAACGGGCGTTTTTCTTTCATTAAACAGCCTCGATACGCCCTCGAATACGCCACCGGCTACGGCAAAAAAGACCAAGGCGGCCGGGCATTGGGCGACGACATCACGATGCCCAAACTCAGCAAGCTGATGACCATGTCACAGGCCGAGTTCTACACCGACGGAAACCGCAACTATGGTCTCGGTTTACTGCTGACCTACTACTTCATCCTGCTCGACGGCGATGGCGACGCGAAGTTGTTCAAAGACTGCATCAAGGCCCTGCAAGCGGGCAAATCTGAGGAGGACGCGCGCAAAGTGTTGTTGAATGGACGCAGCTACGAGGACTTGGAAAAAAGCGTGTCCACCGCGTTTCGCCGGAAAGGCATCAAGATCACGTTTCAGTGAAAGTGGCCGGAAGCTCCGCTTTCGGATGGTGCAGGCGACGGTCGCCGTTGCCTCTCTGAAAGTCATCGGCGCAGTCGTCCGTTTACTACCGCTCTTTTCCTCTGATGAAACGCCGGTTCTCCATCGCCTCATTGACGCTCTTCGCCCTCGCGGCAGTGGCGCATGCACAGGTCCGCAAATTCGATTTCGGACCGGGCGAGCTCGCGTCCAGCTACACCCGGATTCTGCCGGAAACCGTTTACTCAAGCGAATCCGGCTATGGCTTTTTGCCGGGGGCAACGCTTGCCGGAGCGATTCACGGCACGGATGCGTTGAAAGACGGCTTCATCACCAGCAGCCAACCGTTTTACTTCAGCGTCGCTCTCCCTGAGGGCGATTACGACGTCAAGGTAACGCTAGGCGATCAAGAAGGCCCATCGGATCAAACCATCCGCGCCGAATGCCGGCGGCTGATGGTTTACCGCGAAGTCACCCAGCCAGGCGAACGGAAGGATGTCTGGTTCACCGTGCATATCCGCACGCCGGAAATCGCGGGTGGTCCTCAACGCGTCGCGCTCAAGCCACGTGAACTCGGCTATTTCCACTGGGACCGTCAGCTCACGCTCGAATTCAACGGGCCGAGTCCGAAGGTCGCCGCCATCGAAATCCAACCGGCCGATCATCCGATCCGGGTATTCGTCGCGGGCGATTCGACGGTGGTGGATCAAGCCACCGAACCCTATGCGGGCTGGGCCCAAATCCTGCCGCATTTCCTCGCGCCCCGAAAAGTCTCGGTGGCCAATTATGCCGAGTCCGGAGAAACGCTCAGCGGTTTCATCGCGGGCAAACGGCTGGAGAAAATTCTCAGTCAGATGCGCCCGGGCGATTATCTCTTCATTGAGTTCGGCCACAACGACCAGAAGCAAAAGGGCGAAGGCATCGGTCCTTTCACAAGCTATAAGCGAGACTTGAAACGGTTCGTCACGGAAGCCCGTCAAAAGGGCGGCATCCCGGTGATCCTCACGCCGATCCAGCGCAGGAACTTCAACGCCGAGAATTTCATCAACGAAACCTTGGGCAATTATCCGGAAGCCTGCCGACAAGTCGCGGCGGAAGAAAACGTGCCGCTGATCGATTTGAACCGGATGACCAAGACGCTCTACGAAGCCTGGGGACCGGAAGCGTCGAAGCAGGCGTTCGCCCACAACCCCGCCATCGACAACACGCATCCGAATCCTTTCGGAGCCTGGGAAATCGCCAAGTGTGCCGTAAGCGAACTGAAAACGAAAGTTCCAGCTTTGGGAAATCTCGTCGTGAACTTCACTAGCTTCGATCCCGCGAAGCCGGATGCCGTGGATGCCTTCTACTGGCCGCCTAGTCCTTCGGCGTCGGGAGTGAAGCCCGATGGAAATTGATTCGACTGGCACGAAAAACGGGAACCCGGAGGCCGGATTCCCGTTGGGGAAAGGGAGGCCGGGCGGATGGAATCCGCCGCCACGATCAATGACGGAAGTGGCGATGGCCGGTGAAGATCATGGCCATGCCCGCGGCGTCCGCGGCGGCGATGACTTCCTCGTCGCGAATCGATCCACCCGGTTGAATGCAAGCGGTCGCCCCGGCGTCGATGGCCGATTGCAGGCCGTCGGCGAACGGGAACATCGCGTCCGAAGCGACGATTGAACCCTTCAGGCTGAGGCCCGCTTCATTCGCCTTCCACACCGCGATGCGGGAGGAATCGACCCGGCTCATCTGGCCCGCGCCGATGCCGAGCGTGCGATCGGAGTTCGCGTAAACGATGGCGTTGGACTTCACGTGCTTCACCACGCGCCAGCCGAAGCGCATCGCGCGCATTTCCTCTTCGGTCGGCGGGCGTTTGGTGACGACCTTCGCTTCGAGATTGTCGAGACCGAGCGCGGTGTGGTCGCGGTCCATCACCATCAGCCCCCCCGGGCAGGAACGAATGACCGGAGCCTTTTTCGCCGTGAGATAAGCGTCGTTGATCTTCATCAAACGAAGGTTCTTCTTCTTCTGAAGCACCGCGCGGGCGTCGGCTTCGTATTCCGGCGCGATGATGACGTCGGTGAAAATTTCGGAAATCACCCGGGCGAGTTCGACCGTGAGCGGACGGTTGCAGACGATCACGCCGCCGAACGGGGCCTGGCGATCGGTCTCAAACGCCTTTTGCCAGGCGACCTTGAGGCTTTCGTCGTCCTGGCCCACGCCGCAGGGGTTGGTGTGCTTGAGAATCCCGACGGTCGGGCGAACGAAGTCGAGGATCAGATCGGCCGCGGCTTCGATATCGAGGATGTTGGTGTAGCTGAGCTCCTTGCCCTGAATCTGGGAGAAGCAGCTCTTGAAATCCCCGTAGAGCGCGCACTTCTGATGCGGGTTGTCGCCATAGCGCAGCTCCTGTTCGAGCGGCAGGCTGACGGTGAACGAACTGCGCGTGCCTTCCTTACACTGGCCCAGGAAATTGGTGATCGCGCCGTCGTATTGCGAGGTGCGGAGGAAAACTTTCACCGCGAGCTCTTCGCGCAGGCCACGGGTGGTGTCGCCGTGGTTTTCCTTCATCTCTTCCAGCACGCGGGCGTAGTCGCCGGGATCGGTCACGACGGTGACACTGGAGTAATTTTTCGCCGCGCTGCGAAGCATCGAAGGGCCACCGATGTCGATGTTTTCGATCGCCTCTTCGAGGGTGACGTCGGGTTTCGCGATCGTTTCCTCGAACGGGTAAAGGTTCACGACGACCAGATCGATCGGCGGAATGTTGTGCTCTTTCGCCTGGGCGAGATGCTCCTTGTCGTCGCGGCGATGCAGCAATCCGCCGTGGACTTTCGGGTGGAGGGTTTTCACCCGGCCGTCGAAAAGTTCCGGCGCGCCGGTGAATTCGGACACGTCGATGACCGGCAGGCCGGCGTCGCGAAGCGCCTTGGCGGTGCCGCCGGTGGAAAGCAGCTCGACGCCGAGCGTGTGGAGTTCCTGGGCGAAATCGGCGAGGCCGGTTTTGTCGGAAACGGAAAGCAGAGCACGGGTGATCGGCATGGCGGGGATGCGTTCTGGCGACGCGGAGCACCCCGGTAACGGACGTGCCGGGCCGGGGCAAGCCGGAATCCCGCCCTGCCGGCAGACGGAAGACTCCGAGACGGAAGACGGAAGACCCGATTCGCCCTTCGGCGCGGCGTGAAAAGAGATCTTCTCTTGCGTCTTACGTCTTCCAGTCTTGCGTCTATTAACCTGGCACCACCCGCTGGCGCAGCTCGCCCAAGCCCTCGATCCCGCATTCGACCGAATCGCCCGGTTGTAGATATTTCGGTGGCGACATGCCCATCCCGACTCCGCCGGGAGTGCCGGTGGAAATGACGTCGCCGGGCAAAAGGGTCATGAACCGGCTGATGTAGCTGATCAGGAACGGGATTTTGAAAATCATGTCACCCGTCCAGCCGTTTTGCCGGGTTTCGGTGTTCACTTTGCACCACAACCGCAGCCCGTGCGGATCGGCCACTTCGTCGGGAGTGACCAAACACGGCCCCATCGGCGCGAAGGAATCGGCGCTTTTCCCTTTCATCCACTGGCCGCCCATTTCCTTCTGAAACGCCCGTTCGGAGTAGTCGCAGAAGATCGAATACCCGGCGATGCAGTCGGCGGCTTCGGGTTCAGTCAAATTCGACGCCGTGCAACCGATGACGACCGCGAGTTCGACTTCGTAATCGAGTTTTTCCGCGCCTCGCGGGCGAATCACGTCGTCATACGGACCGCTCCACGCGCTGCTCGCTTTCATGAAAAGCGCCGGCTCCGGCGGGATCTCGTTGCCGAACTCCCGGACGTGATCGTGGTAATTCAGGCCCACGCAGACGATTTTCGACGGGCGACTGACCGGAGGGCCCAGGCGCATCGCCGGATCGATTTCCGCGCCGCCGGGACAGCCTTGGGCGACCCATTCCGCCAACGACTCCAACCCGCTCATCGCGAAAAAGCCTTCGTCGTAATCGATGAATTCGCCGCTGGCGTCGATCCGCCGGCCATCCGGTAAAATCACCCCCGGCTCCTCCCGTCCCGGCTCCCCGAATCGAATCAAACGCATAAGAAAACCGGTAGCCCGGAAATGGCCTTCGCTCACGCGGAAAAACCGGAAGAAAGTTGCCAGTTTTCAGTTTCCAGTTTTCAGCAAGAGATGTGGTTCCGTCGCATGAGGCATGGATTTGCCCGGGCGCGGCGGGTAAAGTTGAGCTTGGAAGTTGGCGCTGCGGGATTTAAGCACCGCGCCCCATGTTCACCGTCGTCGCCACCGATCCGCAATCCTCCGCCCGGCGCGGGCGCATGGAGCTGGCCCATGGGACGGTGGAAACGCCGATTTTCATGCCGGTCGGCACCCAGGGGAGCGTCAAAACGCTCCATCCGGCGGAAGTCGAGGAACTCGGCGCGCAAATCATTCTCGGCAATACCTACCACCTCTGGTTGCGGCCAGGGCACGAGCTGGTGCGGGATTTCGGCGGGCTTCACAAGTTCACCACCTGGGAAAAACCGATTCTCACCGATTCCGGCGGCTTCCAGGTTTGGTCGTTGGCGAAACTCCGTAAGATCACCGAGGAAGGCGTGCGTTTCAGCAACCACCTCGATGGCTCGAAGATGATGCTCACGCCGGAGCTTTCGATGGAAATCCAGGGAGCGCTCGGTTCGGATATCGCGATGCTCTTCGACGAGTGCCCGCCTTATCCCTGCGACAAGGACTACGCGGCCAAATCGCTGGCGCTGACGACCCGCTGGGCGCGGCGCTGCAAGGCGTGGACGGAAAAGCACAAGCCGCGTTCGGGCGATGGCCTCCAGCGCCACTTCGGTATTGTCCAAGGTTCGATCTATACCGACCTCCGCGAGCAATCGGCGCGGGAGCTGGTCGATCTCGATTTCGACGGCTACGCGGTCGGCGGCGTTTCGGTTGGCGAGCCGGAGCACGAGATGTTCCGGGCGATCGAAAACGCGGTGCCGTTTTTGCCGCAAAACAAGCCGCGCTACGCGATGGGCCTCGGCACGCCGCCGCAGATCCTGGAAATGATCGCCCGCGGCGTGGACATGTTCGACTGCGTGATGCCCACGCGTGTTGCCCGTCATGGTCTGGCCTACACTCTGGACGGCCCGATCCAGATCAAAAACAAGCAGTTTGAGCGCGACGACCGGCCGCTTTGCGAAACCTCTCCGCCGCACGTTTCGCGCTTCTCGCGGGCTTATGTCCGGCACCTTTTCCGGGCCGGTGAAATCCTAGCTTTGCGGTTGATTTCCTATCACAATCTGCATTTCTACCTTCGCCTTGTCGCCGGGGCGCGGGAGGCCATTTCCGCGGGGAACTTCCTCGAATTCAAGGACTCCTTCATCCGACGTTATACTCAGACCGATCTAACATGACTGTTCTTACCGCCTTCGTCACGTTCCTCGCCCAAACTCCGGCCCCCGCTCAGGGTCAGAATCCCGGCGGCTTCCTGGGCAATCCGATGCTCATGATGGGCATCCTGTTCGTGATGTTCTATTTCCTGTTGATCCGCCCGCAGCAGCGTCAGCGCAAGGAACTCCAGGCCCGGATCAACGCCTTGCAAGCGGGCGATCGGGTGATCACCACCGCCGGCATTCATGGGCTCGTGCACCACATCAAAGAGCGCACGGTCACGGTCAAGGTCGCTGAAGGCGTGATGCTGGAGTTCGACAAGGCCGCCGTCGCCACCGTCCTGAAAAAGGACTCCGACGAGGCTAAGAAGTAATCGCCCCGTTTTTCCTCAATTTTCCAGCGCCTCCGCGCGCCCACCCCGCGCCCCTCAACGTCATGTTGCCCCGCCCCATGCTCGCCGCCGCCTTCTACGAGGATCCCCTCACCTTGTTCGCCATCGGCATCATCCTGGTGATCCTGTTCTTCTGGTACTTCGCGACCGATATCGAACGGCGGAAACGTAACGTCGGCACCGCGCTGCTGGTGGGCGTCGCCGCGCTCTGCTTCGTCTCGGTTTTCCCGCCAAAAGAACGCCTCAAGGGCGGCATCGACATCGTGGGCGGCTCGTCCTTCACCCTCCGCGTCCAAGAACGCACGGCGGAAGACGGCAGCACCGAAGCCGTGACCCATCAGCAGGTCGACCAAGCGATCAAGGTCATCGAGCAGCGCCTTAACAGCATGGGCACGACCGAGCCGTTGATCGCCCGCCAGGGTGACGACCGGATCCTCGTTCAAATGCCGGGCGTGGATCCGGAAGAATCCGAGCGCATCCGCACGATCCTGGAAAAGGTCGCGAAACTGGAACTGCGCGAGGTGCATCGTGAAACCGACCAACCGACTCCCGGCGGCAAGACACTCGCCAAGCAGGTCGCGGACGGCGAAGAATTCAGGCCCGGATACAAAGCTTTTGAGCTTAAGGACAAGGACGCGCAGAACAACGAAGTCAGCCGCCCGATCCTGCTCAGCCGACGGGTGGCGCTGGGAGGCTCCGATGTGAAAAACGCCGCTCCCTCGGTCTCGCGGGCCGATGCGGTTTCGATCCTCCTTAACAGCAAGGGCGGCGACAAAATGATCGCCCTCACCGAAAAGATGGAAGCCGGCAGGGATCGCATCGCGATCGTGCTCGATGGCGAAGTCCTCAGCGCTCCGGTCGTCCAATCGGTGCCCCTTGGAACCCAGTTTGAGATCACCGGCATCGATAAGCCCGGCGAAGTGCAGAACCTCGCCAACGCGCTGATGAACCCGTTGGAAAACCCGCTGGTCGTCGAAGATCAGCGCACGGTTTCCCCGCTGCTCGGTGCGGCCATTGTCCAGCAAGGCATCTGGGCGGGCATTCTCGGCCTCGGGCTTACCTTCGTCTTCGTTCTCGTTTATTACCGCACCGCGGGCCTTGTCGCCCTCGTCGGCCTGCTCCTGAACTGCCTGATGCTCTTCGGCGTGATGGCGATGTTCGGTTTCACGTTCTCGCTCCCCGGTATCGCGGGGATCATCCTCACCATCGGTGTCGCGGTGGATGCGAACGTGCTCATCAACGAGCGTTTGCGTGAAGAACTGGCCGCGGGCAAATCGCTTAAGGTCGCCCTTTCGGCCTCCTACGACAAAGCTTTCAGCGCGATCTTCGACTCGAACCTCACCTCGCTGATCACCGCCATGATCCTCTTCTGGCTCGGCAGCAGCACGGTGAAGGGTTTCGCCGTCACTCTTACCATCGGCATCCTTTGCTCGATGTTCTCCGCGATTCTCGCCACCCGCGTGTTGTTCCGTTGGGGCACCGATCTCAGTATCCTGAAGAATCTCAGCTTCCTCAACCTGATCTCCTCGAAGCACTACGACTTCCTTGGCAAACGCGCCGTCTGCCTGCTGGTCTCGCTGGGACTGTCGATCGTCGCGGTCGGCGCCTTTGTGGTGAAACAGGAACGTTCGCTCGGCATCGACTTTACCGGCGGCACGCGCCTTCAATTCCTTGTTGGCAAAGCGGCCGAGATCTCGGCCGCCGACGCCCAGAAGAAGGTCGACAGCCTTGCGTTGAACAAAGCCGCCTTTGTGCAGGATGAAAGCAACCCGACCAGCGGTCACTTGCTGAGTGTCCGCTGCGACCCGCGTGATGCGGCGGGGATTGAAGCCAAGCTGCGCGAAAGCTATCCGGTGCTCGCCGAAAAAACTCCGGAAGGCGCTTACAAGATCGGCGCGAACAAAGTGGAAGTGTCCGCCCTTGTCGGCGGCGGCTTCCTGGCCAGCTCGCTCCTCGCGCTCGGTCTCGGGTTGGTCGGCATCTTCATCTACGTTTCCGCCCGCTTCGAATTCTCCTTCGCGGTCGGCGCGTTCATCGCCTTGCTTCATGACTGCTTGATCTCCGCCGGCTTCATCGTCCTCTTTGGCCGCGAGCTCTCGCTCATCCACGTCGGCGCGATTCTGACGATCGCGGGTTATTCGATCAACGACACCATCATCATCTTCGACCGCATCCGCGAGAGCCTTCAGCTCCGCCGCGGCGGACACACGCTGCAGGAAGTGATGAACGAAGCGATCAACGCCACGCTGTCCCGCACGGTGCTGACCTCTACCGCCACCCTGGTGTGCGTGCTCTCGCTGGCGGTTCTCGGCGGTGACGCCCTGCGCGACTTCTCGCTCGTGATCCTGATCGGCATCTTCATCGGCACCTATTCCTCGATCTTCGTGGCCGCGCCGATCGTTCTGTGGTGGGCGAATCGTGGCAAAGGCCGGATCGGCCATACCGAAGCGGAGCAAGTTTCGCCCCACGCCAAGGCCATTTCCTGAGCGGGATTGACCCGGCCTAACGGTCTCTTCAGCATGCCTCCGTCATGAACCGGGTCCCGCTCCTTCTACTCGCCGCCGCCTTGCCCGCGGCGGCGCAGGAAATCCCTTACGGCTTCGAAGCCGTCACCGGCTACCGCTCTGATTATATTTGGCGCGGTTTCAAAGTCGGTGGCGACGTGATGGATTTCCAATTCCAGACGGAAGTCGCGCTCGACAACCACTGGTCCGTCAATGGGGGCGGGTGGCATGCCACCGAGAGCGGTGACGGCGATGCCAGCGAGACCGCCGCTTTCATCGGCGCCCGCTATGACGATCCTCGATTTTCCGTCGGCTTCGATCTGACCGGCCGCTCGGTCGACCACCGGGTGCTGGAAGACAGCGTCGATCTTTCGCCTTGGTTCAGCTGGCACGTCAACGAAGACCTTGGCGTCACTCTGGGCGCGGCGTGGGATACCGGTCCGGGCGCGCCCTATGCCTGGCTGGAAACGAAGTGGTCGAAGCCCCTCGGCGACAACGCATTCTTCACCCTGCTCGGCGGCGCAAGCTGGCTGGACGATTATTACGGCCGCAGCGGTATGAACGACCTCTACGGCCGGGTTTCGCTCACCTACAACGTCAGCAAGCGAGTTTCGGTGACACCGTTCGTGGGGGTCTCGATCCCGCTCGACGCCAACCCGGAAAGCGACCGCCTTTACGGCGGCGTGTGGTTCGAAGTGAACTTCTGAGAGGCTTTCTGAAAAATGGGATTGAACCCATTGTTCCGCCTGATCGGGACAGAATTAACAGGATTTTTCAGGATTTGGAATTGCCGGCATGCCTTGCTGGAAACGGATTCCAGAACATTGGGTTAATCCTGCGCAATCCTGTAAATCCTGTCTGAAATAGGCCAACCGGTTGGAATGAGAGAATTTTCAGACAGCTCTGAGGATCAGGGATTTTCCGCCGGAGCGGGCGCGCCTTCCGGCGGCTTGGGCCGGCGCGGCGGCTGAGGCATTTCATCCTCACCCAGCTTTTTGTCGTCGTTGCGATCCAGTTCTTGGAACCGCTTTTCCCGCTCGTCTTCGGAAAGGCGGGCAATGAAGGGCGCTTTCTGAAACTCCTCGAAGCTGACTGCTCCGTCGGCATCCGCATCCAGCCGCTTGAACAAGCCCTTGCCTCCATGGGGAGGAAATTGCGGGCGATCCTTCGGCGTGATCTGACCGTCGCCATCGGTGTCCAGCCGCTTGAACAACCCTTCCTGCTCTTCTGGCGGAAGTTTCTGCACGAAGGGCGACGTTTTGAATTCGTCCAGGCTGACGCCGCCGCTGCGGTCGGTGTCCAATTCCTCCAGCTTGGGCAAACCATGACGACCCGGCCCCCGACGCATTTCCTGGAGTTCTTCCTTCGAAAGGCTGTCGTTCCGATCTTTGTCGAGACGTTCGAAAATCTTCGCCCGCTTTTCTTCCGGCAGTTTGGAAATGCGTTCGAGCGCGAAAAACTCATCGCGGGAAATCGCGCCGTCATTATTGGCGTCCGCCTGCTTTAGCAATTCCAGCCAGGGTTTGCCACCGCGCGGACCGCCGCGATGCTCGGCCGGGACCGGCTTCTCCCGCCCTTCGGGCGCGGGTGGTCCCTGCGAATCTTCCTGGCCGGCGAACGCGAAAGTGGCGGCGAGGGAACTCGCGAGAACCAGCGAAACGGGGATTGTCTTCATGGCGGTTCGGCGTTTTTCTATCCCCGCGGTCTGGGGATTCCGAGGGTGAAACTCCGCGAAACCCACGAAGTTTCGCAACCGCGCGAATTCCGAAATCTTCCCATGCATATCCGCGACCTGCTTGCGAGCCGCCGACCGTCGTTTTCGTTCGAGTTTTTCCCGCCGAAAACCGCTTCCGCGTCGGAAGATCTGTACCAAACGATCCGCGACCTCGAGGCGCTCGATCCGACCTTCGTGTCCGTGACCTACGGTGCCGGCGGCGGAACCCGCGAATTGACCCACGAACTGGTCGTTCGCATCAAGCAAACCACCCGTATCCCCCCGGTGCCCCACCTCACCTGCGTCGGCCACACCCGCGCGGAAGTGGAGGCGATTCTGGAGCGCTATGCGGCGGCCGGTGTGGAGACGATTCTCGCGCTGCGTGGGGATCCTCCCGGCAATCGACCGGACTACGACTGGTCGCAAGGCGATTTCCAACACGCCGCCGACCTGGTGCGGTTCATCCGGGAGTTCAATGCCAGCGGACGCCACCCCGACCCGCGCGGCTTCGGCATCGGCGTCGCCGGCTTCCCCGAAGGCCATCCGGCCACCGCGAACCGTCTGCTCGAACTCGAACATCTCAAGGCGAAGGTCGACGAAGGCGCGGATTACATCTGCACGCAGTTGTTTTTCGACAACCACGATTTCCTCGATTTTCGTGACCGTTGCGATTTGGCCGGCATTCGCGTGCCGATCCTCGCCGGGATCATGCCGGTTTCGACGTTGCAAGGCATGCGGCGTATGGCGGAGCTCGCCGCTGGCGCGCGTTTCCCCGCGAAGCTGTTGCGCGCGCTCGACCGCTCGAAAGGCGACGCCGAATCGGTCGAACGCGTCGGCATCCATTACGCCGCCCAGCAATGCGCCGGGCTGCTCGATGCCGGAGTGGACGGCATCCATTTCTACACGCTCAACAAGAGCCGGGCGACACGCGAAATCTACGCGTCCCTCGGTCTGGCGACCGTCGCCTAAGCCCGAAGTCCGAGGCAAGGCGGCCTCGCCGCCCTGTCCCGCTGCTCGTTACTCCGCACGCCGGCCTTTTTCGTAGAGTTCCTGCGATTGCAGGAGCGTGATCTCGTCGATGCTTCCTTTGATCGGCACGTTGAGGGAAATACGATCGGTGGCCGGATCGGGCGGGTAAGCCGCTCTCAGTTCCGGCGCGCGCACGAAAGCACTGGAGGGCAAGGTGACCCGGAAGCCGCCGTGGTAGCGCAAGGATTTCATCTGCATCTCCGCGATCCGGAGCTGCAACTCCCGTTCGCGGTCGAAAAACGCGAAGCTCTCGAAGAATTCATTCTCGCCCACGGCAGGCGCTTTGACACTTCGTCCCGATGCTTCGGCCGCCTTTTGGATGGTGATTTCATCCTGACTGGCCTCCTCCGCCACCCCTTCTTTGGAAAACAGCGGCGCTAATTCATCCCCGCCCCGGAGATTCACCGCGGCGTTCACTTCCGCTTGAGTCGGCGGTCGGACGCGGAAAGCACCTTCCAAAGTCATCACATCGCCGGCTTTGAGGTTCACGTGTTCCACCTCCAGCTTGTCCGCGCCGCTGCGCAGGGAAAACGAACCCTCGCGGAATTGTACTTTCCGGTAACCATTCACCCCGCCGTCCACCACCTGCAAGGCGCGGAGCAAATACAGGCGGTCCCGCAAAATGATGGAATCTTCCGGGCCCAGTGTGACATCGCCCGTGAAGGCCACGCCATCGCTCGAGTTGGTCGACCCGCCGAGCTTGAAACGCCCGGAGATCGTTCCCTCCATGAGGCCCTGCAAGCGTTTGGGCAGAATGGACTCCAACGGCACACGGGTCATTTGAAGCGTGCCTTTCAGCACCGGTTGTTCTCCGCCGGTAACACTCACTCCCTCAAGAATCACCGTCCCTTCCCCTGAACGCAGGATCCCTTTCTCGATTCGAAATCCCGACGCATCGCAGACGGCTTTCAGCTCCTCGATTTCCAGACCCTGGAGCCAATTTTGACTGAAAGTGCCGCCGCTGAATTGGAAGTGCCACGCGCCGTCCGTTCGTTGCGCGTGGAACCGGCTGTGCTCGATGCTGCCGAACGTGCGGGGCGAATATCCCCAGCGAATCGTGGCGTCTCCGGATTCGACCGAGGGAAAATCGAAGGTCGGATAGTCCCGGAAGAGCGCCTTACCGGCTCGGGCGGCCAAGTCGGGGTCGTCGGCTCCGGCTTTCACCTCGATGACCAATTGCCTGGCTGCGAGCGGTCCCGCCTGCCAGACACCGGTGAAACTATCCAGCAGCCCCATCCGGCAACGCACGTTGTAGGCGTCCAGCTTGGTGAAAAAAGCGTCCGGGCCGCCGATGCACGCGAGCCGGCGAATGTCGAGCTGCCCCTGAGTCCGGCTGAATCCGTCGATTCGCGCCCCGCTCGCACCCACTTGTTGAGCCAGCTCGGTGGTCATCCACGATTTGAATGCCGGTTTTTGTACCCGCTTGATCAGGAAATAGCCGAATCCCGCCGCGATGACGCACACGACCAGAAACAAGCGGAACGCGATCCGCATCGCGTGATAGAGCAGCGTGGAAAAGCCACCTCCCGCGGACATCGAATACCGGAGCTGGAACCAAAACCCCTGCTGGGCGATCCATTGATTCAACCGTTCGTTGAAAGCCTGAAGATTGCTAGGGTCCATGTGAAAAGGAACGCGCGGGGGAGCGGCGTCGCAGGATTACCCGACGAGCGCCCTGTCTTGCCAGAGGAAATTTCCCCTCGCGCGAAAGGCTCCCGCTTCTTACGACCTCCGATGTGGAAGCGAACGACTACAAAGTCCGGCTGGAGATCTTCGAAGGCCCCCTCGATCTCCTGCTCTATCTCATCAAAAAGGATGAGGTCGACATCCAGTCCATTTCCATGGAGCGCGTCACGCGGCAGTATCTCGACTACATCGGAACGTTCAAATTGTTGAACATCGACCTCGCCGCCGAGTTCGTCGTGATGGCGGCGAACCTGATGTACATCAAAAGCCGCACGCTTTTGCCGCGAACCGAGCAGCCGCCGGAAGAAGACGCCGAGGAGGATGATCCGCGCTGGGAACTGATCCGCCAGCTCATCGAGTATAAAAAGTTCAAAGACGCCGCGGGTTTCCTCTCCCTCCGCGAAATCGAGCAGGAAGGCTGTTTCGCCCATCAGGCCGATCGCCCCGAGCTACCCGTCGAGGAACCCGCGCCGCTCGCCGAAGTGTCCATCTTCGATTTGATCCGCGCGTTTCAGAATGTCCTGAAACGTTTCGAGGAAGCGCACGATTTCGGCAGCATCGTCGATGACCGTTACACGGTGGCCGACAAGATCGAATTCCTCATCAAGCATTTCGTTCCCGGCCAATCGCTGCGTTTCGAACACCTTTTCGACGGCGCGACGACCAAGGCGGAAGTCATCGTCACCTTCCTGGCCGTGCTCGAACTGATGAAACTGAACCAGTTCGTAATCCGCCAGAGCCACCTGCTGGGTGACATCGAGGTCGAACGCCGCGCCGTTTCCGCCTCGTTACCGGAGAGCGAACCGGCCGAAGCTTCCGAAGAAGTCACCACCGGGGCATGAAAAAAGCGGCCGGGAGTCGCCCCCGCCGCTTTCTTTTGAAAATCCCATCGCTTGGGGGGGAACCTCCGCTCAGCCGAGGCGATACACGATGCGGGCTTTGGAAATGTCATAGGGAGACATCTCCATCTTCACCTTGTCGCCTACCACAAGACGGATGAACCGCTTGCGCATTTTGCCGGAAATATGGGCGAGCACTTCGTGACCGCTAGCGAGCTTCACGCGGAACATCGTGCCGGCGAGAACCGAGGAGATCTCGCCGTCGACTTCCACTGCCTTTTCCTCTTCCTCTTTATCGCCGCGGCGCGGACCGCCCATGGGGCCGCGACCACGCCTTTTACCTTTGGAACCGGAGAATTTGCGGGGACGTGGAGGCATAACGTATATTGTAGGCGGAATGCGAATGCTCCCGCGAGGGGAGGTTGCCGGATTGGGATAGCATCAGCAATCCCAAAAAACCGGTCGGCTTCCCCGAAGGGAGCGCTTGCCAATCCTGGGTATCCAACTCATTTTCCAGCACCGCGCGGCCCGGAAGCTCCGGAAGCCGCTTGCAAACCCAGCCCATCGCTGCACGCCATGCCTGAAATCACCGAGAAGGAGCTGCCACAAAGCCAGAAAGCCCTCTGGCTTAAAGCCCTCAGCGCCGTTCAAACCCAGAATCACACATACGCCATCAGCCTGATTCAAGCCGTTCTGAAGGATCAGCCGGAGTTCCTCGATGGCCGCAAATTGCTGCGCAAGGTCGAGATCCAGCTCGCCAGTGGCGCGAAAAAGAAAGCCGGCCTTTTCGGCGGCGGCGGATTGGGCGTCATGAAGCTGCAGGGCCAGGCGAAAAAGGATCCAGCGGGAACGATTCCGCTCATCGAGAAGGAGCTGGAGAAAGATCCGTTCAACGAAAGCGCCAACGACCTGCTTTTCGAAACCTTCATGCGTCTCGAGCTGCCGGACAGCGCCGCGTTCGCACTCGAAACCGTGCGCAAAGGCCAGCCGGAAACCACGAAGCTGCTTCATAAACTGGCGGCTCACTATCTTTCCCGCGATCTCCCGGAGCTCGCCGCCGAGGTGTTCAACGACATCCTCAAAATCACTCCCAACGATTCCGACGCGATCAAAGGCTCCAAAGACGCCACCGCCCGCGCTTCGATGCAGAAACAGAAATGGGACGAAAACGCGGACATGCGCAGCCTGATGAAGGATCAGTCGCAGTTCGAGGAAATGGAAAAAGCGTCCCGCACCGGCCTCACCCGCGACCAGCTCGAAGAGCGCCGCGACAAGTTGATCCTCAAATACAACGAGGACACCAATCACCTCGGCACCGTCAAGGATCTCGCCGCCGTTTACGAACAGCTCGAAGATTGGGCGAACGCCCAGGCCTTCTACTCGTGGGCGCATTCGCTCAGCAACGGCGACATCGCCCTGAGCAACAAAGCGATGGCCATGAATGACCGGGCGATCGAGCAACAGATGAAGAATCTCGAAACCGCCGCGAACGCGGATCCGAACAACGCCGAGCTACAAGCCCAGCTCGAGCAATCCCGCACGGCCCGTCGCGCCGAGCAGGTGGACGAAGCCAAAAAGCGCGTCGAACAAAACCCGACCGATCCCCAACTGCGTTTCGAACTCGGCAACGCGCTCTACGCGATCGGCGATTACAGCGCCGCGATTCCCCACCTCCAGCAGGCGACCCGCAACCCGCACATCCGCACCAAGGTGTTGCTCCTGCTCGGTCGCACCTTCCGCGCCAAGGGCATGTTCGACCTCGCGATCAAGCAGCTCTCCGACGCCCTCGCGGACTTGCACGCGATGGACAACACCAAGAAGGAAGTCCTCTACGAAAAGGGCACGATCCACGACGAAATGGGCGACAAAGCCGCCGCGCTCGAATGCTTCAAGCAGATTTACGAAGTGGACTACGGCTACCGCGACGTGGCCAACCGCGTGGAGTCTTCCTACTCCTGAACCCCGCGTTTCACCCCTCTTCATCCAAGCGCCCCGCGGTCACTCCCGGGGCGCTTTTTCATTTGAGACAATGAAGAGATTTAGCCGCGAAAAGGCGCAAGAGACGCAAAACGGAAAAAATGAGGAAAGCAGGGAGGGCAGGAAAAGAGTCGGATTCCTGAGATTCCAGCTTTCCTCATTCCTCTTCTTTTTTGCGCCTCTTGCGCTTTTTTGCGGCTGACAAAGAATCCTCTTAACGCGGCACCACCGTGATCCGCATCGGGTCGTAGCGGTCGTCCGGACGGAACAACCAACCCGGCTGGCGATCCACCACTTCGTAGCCGGTGAGCATGAACTCGGGCAGGAATTGGTTGCTGTTCGGCTCGTACACCTGTCGACCGGTGTAATTGCCCCGGATACGATATTCGTAGTTCTGGTCGAACGCGTAGCGCTGTCCCGGAGGACCGGCTTCGGGCAACCGGTCCGGATTGGTCTTCTTCGATTCGTTGAAAACCACCAGCTTCGCCCGGCTCCATGGTTCGCCCGGCTTGCGCAGGTAGCCCCAGAACCGCGTTTTATAAACGTAGTAACGCCGGCCGTAGAAGAAATCGCCGCGAGGCTCCGACGAGATCTTCGCCGCGCGCGCTTCCGGCGTCGGGCCTCCCATGTTCCCCGTGCCCATCGTTTCCCCGCACTGGGTGAGCAAGGCGCATGCGGAAACCCCGGCGAGCAAACGAACAGAAGCGCGAAACATGGCGCGCACGTTAAGAGAATTCCGCGTTAGGTCGCAAGGCGCAATCGAACGCCCATTTCCCCTGAATCGGCGAAGTTCATTTTTTACGCTTCCGCCCGGAGATGTTCTCCTCTTGGTTTATCGAAATCATCCCCACTTGGGGGCGTCGCGAATCCGCTTGCCATGGTCCGGCACGATGGGTAATCGCACGCACCCTCCCCCACGTGCGTTCGTCGTTTTTGCATGAAACTGAGTCAGTTGGTCAGCGTTGAACAAATCCTTCCCGAAATGCGGGCGGGAGACCATTGGTCAGCCATCCTCGAACTGGTCGAACACCTCATCACGATCGGAAAACTGCCCGCCGCCCTGCGCGACGAAGTGCTCACTTCACTCAAAGTCCGCGAGGAACTGGTCAGCACCGGCATCGGCGGAGGGGTCGCCATTCCCCACGCTTTTTCCGACGACCTCGAACAGGTCGTCGCCGTTTTTGGTCGCTCCCAGGCGGGCATCGACTTCGAAGCGCTGGACGGCGCGCCGGTCCATCACGTGATTCTCTTTATCGTGCCTCGCCGGGACTACCATCTGCATCTTCAAACGCTGGCGGCGATCGCCAAAATGTTCACCAACAGCGAAATCCGTCGACGCATCAGCGAGGCCGGTTCGAGCGAGGAGATTCTTGCCATTCTCGATCCAAAATCGTCCCGTGCGGGCGCGCCAGGCAACTGACCTGCCCGCGCGTCCACCGCCATGACTTTCCAGCAGGACCTCGAATCCCGCCTCGCCGCCGCCGTCACCACCGTGCTGGGCGAGCCCGCCGCCGCTCCCGTCACCGCCGCCACCGACCTGCGATTCGGCGACTACCAGTCGAACGCCGCCATGGTCCTGGCGAAACAGCGGAAAACGAACCCGCGTGCGCTGGCCACCGAGATTCTCGAAAAAGTCGATCTCGTCGGCCTCGCCACCGCCGACATCGCCGGCCCGGGTTTCCTCAATTTCCGCATCCTGCCCGAGGCCTACGCCGCCAAAGCGACCGCTCTTTTGGGCGATGCCAAACTCGGCGTCCCGGACATCGGCGAAGGCCGCACGGTGGTCGTCGATTTCTCCGCACCGAACGTGGCCAAGCCGATGCACGTCGGCCACATCCGCTCGACGATTCTCGGCGACTCGCTCGGTCGCATCGCGCGCTTTCTCGGCTTCAACGTCATCACCGACAACCACATCGGCGACTGGGGCACGCAGTTCGGCATGATCCTGCACGGCTGGAAAACGCTCCTCGATTCCGCCGCGCTCGAAGCCGATCCGATCCCCGAATTGCTCCGCGTCTATCGCGAGGTGAACGCGGCCACCAAAGCCGACCCGTCGGTGCTCGAAACCTGCAAAGCCGAGCTGGTGAAACTCCAGGCCGGCGACGCCGAAAACCTCGCCATCTGGCATCAGTGCATCGACGTTTCGAAGCGCGGTTTGCAGAAAATCTACGATCGCCTCGACGTGTCGTTCGATCACTGGCTCGGCGAAAGTTTCTACAACGACCGCCTTCCGGGCTTGGTCGATGAGTTTCTCACCAAAGGCATCGCCCGCGTCAGCGACGGAGCCGTGTGCGTGTTCTCGTCCGGTCAATTGCCCGACGAACAGGATCCCTTCCGCGTCCACAAGGAAGACGGCTGGACCGACAACCCGGCAATCATCCGCAAGGCGGACGGCGGTTTCCTCTACGCCACCACCGACCTCGCGACGCTCGAATACCGCGTCGACACCTGGAAAGCCGACCACATCTGGTACGTCGTCGGCGTTCCGCAAACGCTGCATTTCCGCCAGATCTTCGACGCCGCCGAACGCTGGGGCAAACACGCCGACTACCGCCACGTCGCCTTCGGCTCGATCCTCGGCGAGGACCGCAAGCTGATGAAGACGCGCTCGGGCGACAACGTGCAGCTCGCCGACGTGCTCGAAGAAGCGATCGAACGCGCGGCCAAAACGATCGCCGAGAAAAACCCCGACCTGCCCGCCGAAGAAGCCGCCCAAGTCGCGGAAACCGTCGGCATCGGAGCGGTGAAATTCGCCGAACTCTCGCAGCACCGCCTCACCGACTATGTGTTCTCGTGGGACCGCATGCTCGCCCTGCAAGGCGACACCGCGCCTTACCTGCAATACAGCCACGTCCGCATCCGCTCGATTTTCCGCAAGCTCGACGCGCCGTTTGACGCCAAGTCCGCCGCCATCGTGCTGGCCGAAGACGCCGAACTCCATCTCGCCCGCCTGCTCGCTCGCTTCGCCGAAGTCCTGCCGACGGTGCTCGAAGATCATCGCCCGAACCTGCTGGCGAACTATCTGTTGGAACTCGCCCGCGCGTTCCACTCGTTCTTCGAAGCCTGCCCGGTGCTCAAGGCCGAAGAAGCCACGCGTTCCAGCCGACTCGCGTTGTGCGAACTCACTTCGCGCGCATTGTCCACGGGCCTCGGCCTCCTCGGCATCAAATGCCCCGAACGGATGTGAAGACCCAGGCTGGGAGAATCGCTTCACTGAGATTCTCTTCCGTCTTCAGTCTTCCAGTCTTGCGTCCTCCGCGTTCGGGTCTCCAAGTTAAACCCCTGTTTCCATGCCTCGTCTTCCTTTCTACGTCATCGGTCATAAGAACCCGGACACCGACGCGATCTGCTCCGCTATTGGCCATGCGGCTCTGCTTCGAGCCACGGGGGAAGACACGGCCACCCCTGCGCGCTGCGGCGAGATTTCCCAGCGCACCGCCTGGGTGCTGCAAAAAGCGGGCGTCGAAGTCCCGGAACTCGTCACCGATGTCCGCGCCACCGCGTCGATGATCTGCCGCCGCGAGGTGGTGAAGGCGAGCCTCGGCGATACCTTCCTCACCGCCTACCGCCGGATGCTCGCCAGTGGCGTACGCTGCGTGCCGGTCGTGAGCGAAGCCGGTCACGTCAAAGGCATCCTGCGTTACCTCGATCTGTTGGAGCTCCTTTTGCCGACGGAAACCGAAGGCCTCGCGGTCCGCACGGTGCATGCCTCGCTGGCGAAAATCGCCGAGTCGCTCGGCGCCGAATCGCTCGGCGCGGAATTGCCACCGTCCGACACGGAGGAGGATCTCATCCTGCTCGTCGGCGCGTCGTCGCAGGGTTCGGTCGAGTCCCGTCTGAAAACCGCCGCCAAGGAAGGTCTCATTGGCCGTTTCCTCGTCATCTGTGGCGATCGTCCGATCGTCCAACGCTATGCCATCGATCACGGCGCCCGCGCCTTGCTCGTCACAGGCGACTACCCGATCGATCCCTCGCTGGTGAAACTCGCCGCGCAAAAAGGCGTAATCGTGCTCCGTTGCCACCACGACACGGCGAGTTGCTCCACGCTCATCCGCTGCTCCCGCACAGTCCGCCACGCGATGGAGAGCAAGTTCATCACCGTCGGCGCGCACGAACCGGTTTCCCGTCTTCGCAAACGCCTCGTCCCGGCCGATCAGGATTTGTTCCCCGTCGACGATCCCAAGGACGGTACGATGCTCGGAGTGATTTCGAAATCCGATCTGCTCGACCCCCCGCGCATCAAACTCGCTCTGGTCGACCACAACGAATACGCGCAAGCGGTCAGCGGAGTGGAAGAGGCCGAAATTTTCGAGGTCATCGACCACCACCGTCTCGCGGGCGATCTGGTTTCCCGCGAACCGATCCGCTACCTGAACGAGCCCGTCGGTTCGACCTGCACCTTGGTCGCCCGCAAGTTCGTCCATCGTGGCTTGGAACCCGAACCGGGCGTCGCGATGTGTCTCTGCGCCGGGATCATTTCCGACACGCTTTGTCTGACCGGGCCGACCACCACCGAGCTCGATCATGAAATGCTCCGCTGGCTCAGCGGCATCGCCGACATCAACGCGGAAAAGTTCACCGAGGAATTCTTCGCCGTCGGCTCGCTGATCGCGACCGGCACACCTGCGGAAATCCTAAACGCCGATCGCAAGGAGTTCTCCGAAGACGGTCGCAAGGTGAGCATTTCCCAAGTCGAGGAACGCGGGCTGCACGGCTTCACGCCGCGACGTCAGGAAATCGAAACCGCCCTGCGCGAACTCGTCGCCAGCAACGGCTACGACCTCGCCGTGCTCGCCGTGACCGACGTTTCACGGCATCACAGCGTGATTCTCGCGGCGGGCGATTCCGACATTTTGGAAAAACTGCCCTTCGTCCGCACCGACTGCACGCTCTTCGACGCGCCCGGCGTGGTCAGCCGGAAAAAGCAGATTTTCCCCGCGGTCAGCGAGGCCCTGCAGCATTCGAAGTAAAACGCCCCCGGGGCGAAATCGCCTCGCCTCCTCTGAGGATCTTGCCGGGCGAAAACTTCCATTTGCAATTTTACCCATACCCCCTATGGGTATTTTCATGGAACGCGATTGCCACCAAGTCGTCCCGTTGCGCGGACGGCTCAATAAAATCATCGGCCAGCTCCAAGGCGTCGGCCGGATGATCGAGGAAAACCGGGACTGTCCGGAAATCCTCCACACGCTGAGCGCGGTTCACTCCGCCCTACGCGGGCTGGAAGCGAAGCTGCTCGAAGACCATCTGCGCCACTGTGTGTGCGAAGCCGCCGCCAAGCCGGATCAACTCGAACGCCGCTTGGAGGAAATGATCGCCCTCTACAAACGCCGCCTCGCCTGACCGCCATGAGCTGCTGCCATTCACCCAAGCCGGAACCGCCGAAGCCGAGCTGCTGCGGTCATTCCCATGCCCCGCTCGATCCCTCCAAAAGCGCGGCCAAACCAGGGCAGTTCACCTGTCCCATGCACCCGGAAGTGGTTTCCGACGGACCGGGCGATTGCCCGAAATGCGGCATGCCGCTTGAACAAGTGCCGGGACTCGGGCCGATGGATGACTCGCACGCGAACGCCGAAATTCGCCAGCTCTCGCTCAAGTTTTGGCTCGGCCTGATCCTTTCGTTTCCCGTGCTGACGCTGGCCATGGCACCGATGCTCGGCCTTTCGCCCGAGGCTTGGATTCCTCGCTCGATTTCCCGGTGGGTGGAGTTGTTTTTGGCGACTTTCGTGGTATTCGGCACGGGCGGAAGTTTCTTCGTCAAAGGTGCGCGTTCACTCCGAGGTTGGAACCTGAACATGTTCACGCTCATCGCGATGGGCGTGGGCGCGGCCTATGTTTACAGCGCCGTCGCGGTGCTATGGCCCGGCTTGTTTCCCGCATCGTTCCGTCATCACGGCGAGGTGGAACTCTACTTTGAGGCAGCCGCCATCATCACCGTGCTGGTGAATCTCGGCCAATTGCTCGAAGCGAAAGCGCGACGTCGAACCGGCCAGGCGATCCAGGCGTTGATCGGCCTCGCGGCGAAATCCGCCACCCGCTTGAAGCCCGACGGCACGGAAGAGGAAGTAGGCATCGAAGACCTGCACCCGGGCGATCGCCTGCGGGTCCGCCCAGGCGAAAAAATCCCCGTCGATGGCATCATCCTCGAAGGCGGCAGCACGATCGACGAATCGATGCTCACGGGCGAACCGGTGCCCGTGCGGAAACAAGCGGGCGACGCGGTGGTGGGCGCGACGATCAACCAAACCGGTTCGTTCGTCATGGAAGCCCGCAAAGTCGGGGCCGACACGATGCTCTCCCAAATCGTCCGGCTCGTTGCCGAAGCGCAACGCAGTCGCGCGCCAATCCAAAAGACCGCCGACCGGGTCGCGGCTTGGTTCGTGCCCGCGGTGCTCGTCGCCGCGATCCTCACCTTCATCGCGTGGGCGGTGTGGGGGCCGCAACCGGCGCTGGCGCTCGGTTTGGTGAACGCGGTGTCCGTTCTCATCATCGCCTGCCCTTGCGCCCTTGGTCTCGCCACCCCGGTTTCGATCATGGTGGGTGTCGGACGCGCGGCTCAGGCGGGCATTCTCATCAAAGATGCCGAGGCGATCGAAACCACCGGGAAAATCGATACCTTGGTGATGGATAAGACCGGTACACTCACGGCGGGCAAACCGTCGGTGACGGATTTCGAAGCGAACGGCGTCCCGGCAAACGAAGCGCTGTCTGCGGCGGCGGCACTTGAACGACACAGCGAACATCCCCTCGCCCGCGCGATCGTGACGTTCGCGACCGAACACGGCAGCGATGCCCCCGCGTTGGAAAACTTCCAAGCCAAACCCGGTGGTGGAGTTTCCGCGACGATCGGAGGCGAACCTTGGCATCTTGGCAGCCGGACGTTTCTCGAATCCCGCCACGCGCGTTTTCCCGACGCTCTGGTGACGACGAACGAACGTCACCAACGCGAAGCGAAAACTTCCGTGTGGTTGGCAAAGGGCGAGGAAGCCGTCGCACTGTTCGCCATTTCCGATCCGGTCAAGGAAAGCACGCCCGCCGCTATCGAAACGCTGCACGGTTTGGGTATCCGCCTCATCATGGCGACCGGCGATCAGGAAACCACCGCACGCGCCGTGGCGGAACCGTTGCGGATCGACGAGATTCACGCGGGCCTTTCGCCCGAAGACAAGATCCACCTCATTCGCGAACTCAAGGCGAACGGCCGCCGCGTCGCCATGGCGGGCGACGGCATCAACGATGCGCCCGCTTTGGCCGAAGCCGACCTCGGCATCGCCATGGGCACCGGCACCGATGTCGCCATCGAAAGCGCCCATCTCACCCTGGTGAAAGGCGACCTGCGCGGCGTGGCTCACGCGATCACCGCCAGCAAAGCGGTCATGCGCAACATCCGGCAAAACCTCTTTTTCGCGTTCTTCTACAATGTCGCCGGCATTCCCCTCGCCGCCGGCGCGCTCTATCCCCTCACCGGCCATTTGCTCAACCCGATGATCGCAGGCGCGGCCATGTCGCTGTCTTCCGTTTCCGTCATCACCAACGCGCTCCGGCTGCGGAAGATGCGACTCGGTTGAAGGTTACTCGAAATCGAATCGCTTCCGATGTGGCGGTCGCAGCTTGAAACGTCCCCCATTCGCGGCGCGCAGCGGATCGAAGATCTTGTCCATGCCCACTTCTTTCACTTCGTAAACCACCGCCATCAGCTCGCCCAAGCGACCCTTGGGAAATCCCCGCTGTTTGAACCACGCGAGGTATTCCACCGGTAGATCCATCACCGGCACGCCCGCGGGTGGATACGCTTGCATGCCGAACTTGCCGAATGGCATGCGGGCGCGACCGATTTCCGCCAACAGATTGCGGAAGTCTTCGTGGTCGATCTCGCCGAAATTCATACCTCGCGAAGATCAGTTTTTTTCCCGGAAAGGCGATGCCGGAAAACAAAAAGCCCGCGGGTGATCACACCCGCGGGCTTGGGAAATTCAGGCGATCACTTCTGGTGTGCTTTGAGCGAGGACTCGGACTGGCTCTTGAACCAATCGTCGAATTCCTTCTCGGAGATCACTTCCATCGAGCCGACCATGTTGCCGTGGCCCTCGCCGCAGAGCTGGCCGCAAACCACGTAGGTTTCCAGCGGCTTGACCGGTGTGAACCACATCGGGATCTCCTTGCCCGGGATCGCGTCCTGCTGGATGCGCATCGGGATGATGGAGTAGTTGTGGATGACGTCCTTCGAGCCGACGTTGAGCACCGCCGGGCGCTTGAGAGGCAGCTTCAGGATCGGGCTGGTAAAGTCGTCCTGCGCGTTCGGATCGTTGTAATCGATGCCAAGTTCGTTGGTGCCGGAGATCAGAACCGGATCGACCCGGCCGAATTTACCGTCCGCACCGGGGTAATGATAGGTCCAGCCGAACTGCCAGCCCACAACGCGGACTCGCACCGGATTGCTCCGTTGAACGTAGTCGAAGTTGTCCACGCGATCCGCCCACAGCGGGAAGGCGAAACCGAGAAGCAGCACGGCCTCGACGATGATCACGCCGATTTCGATGTGGGTCGAAATGTGGTTGCGCACGCCTTCATACGACGCCTTCGGATGGCGGCGATGCCAGAAGCGGAACAAGCAGAAGAGGAAGAACAAGCTCCAGCCCACGAAAAGGGCGATCATGAACCAGTGCACCACATCAATGAGGTGGTCCACTTGTCCGCCGTGATCGGAATAGACGTCCGGGATGCCGAGGAATTTCGAAGGACTCATGCGGGAAAAATCGAAGTGCGGGGAAAAGAAATCAGTGGGAGCGGCCGGGATAGTCGTCGCTCAGTTCGGGATCGAGACAGGCGGCCTCGCGGCGCATCACACGCACCATCGCCCAAATCACACCGCCAAGCATCGCCAGGATGACGACGAGGAGGAAGAAGATCGACCAGCCCGCGGCATCACCGCCGCCGACGGCCATGTTGACCTGACAGGTGGAGCACGCGAGGAGGTTCATCGGACGATGGAAGGAGGGTTGGAAATTCCGAAAACTCAGAGCACCAGCTTCTTGGCCTTACGATAGAAATAAACGCCGTAGAAGGGGGTCGCCAACAAGCCCACGATGCCGATCGATCCGAGCGTAAGCGCCAGCGGCGAACGTTCGGGCGCAATCAGAAACGCCCACGCCGTCAGAAACCCGAACAACAGCGCGCAGAACGTGACGAACACGATATGGAAGCCTCGGAGAGTCATAGGAATGGTGGGCGTAAATGATTTCGGAAGCCGCTGATTTTGAAGGATCAGCGGTAGAAGAACTGGTCGAAGATCGGGCTGTCGTGGGCCAGTTTCAAGAGCCAGGCGAGGAAAAAGACGAAAACGAACGAGCCGAAGAAGATCCAGTAGATCGCCTTCTTCTCGTGGTTCAAGTGCATGAAGATCCCAGCAACGCACGAGGCCTTCACTGTTGCGATCAGCAGACCGAGAATGCAGTCAGCTCGATCGAAGCCATGTCCACCGATGTCGAGGAATTCCTGGGTGGCGACCGCCCAGGTCAGCACCGTGCCAATAAATAGGAGCGCTCCCACCGCGAGGTAGGTTTTCGTCTTCTTCCGGATTTCTTCAGGGGAATCGGCCATGACAGAAAGAATGTGTGCTAAATCAAAGGATGGGAGTCCGGAAACGGCTCACATGAGGTAGAGGAGCGGGAAAAGGAAGATCCAGACGAGGTCGACGAAGTGCCAGAACAGGCCGCCGACTTCCACCCGGTTGGCGAGCCACTCGGGATTGCTAAGATACATCTTCTTGCCGCGGAACAGGTAGTAACCAAGCACCAGCGCGCCGCCGATCACGTGCAGACCGTGGAGACCGGTGATCGTGAAATAGATCGCGTAGAACGGGTTCCAAGCCGGGGTGAACTTCGAGTCGAAAGCCACTTGGTCACGCGGGACGCTGAGTTCCGGGAAGGTGTGAGCGGCCGCACGGTCGTCGTAGTTCGGGCCCATGAACTGCTCCTTGAGCTTGATCACGCCTTCGCGCTCGGTACGCGGCTTGCCTTCGGCCTTGGCGGCGAAATCCTTCCACTCGACGCGGTAGCGCTCGGTGAAGGTGGGCTCGCGCTTCGACTTGCCCTTCATTTCATAATCCTGCTTCAGGCGCTCTTCGAGCTTGGCGATCTCGCCCTTGTGCCACTCCCAGATTTCGCGGAGCTCAGGGCTGTTGGCCAGCACCCAGGATTTCTCCACTTCGGCCATTGGATCGAGACCCTTGTTAATGGCCTTCATCGCCAGGTGGCGGAAGTCGAGAGCGTCCACGGCGTGGAAAACCATCGGGCTTTCGAGCAACACACCGTCGATCGCGGTGCCGTCGCGGAGGCTGCTTTGGGCCTGACCCGCCTTCACATCGCGCGGAGCGAAAGTGAGCTTCGCGGGCGGATCGACCTTGAAAGCAAGGTTCGGCGCTTCCGTCATCAGCTTGCCTTCGAGAGCCTTCGGATCGATCGCGACCTTCTCGGCGATCTGCCAGTCGCGCTTGCTCGGATAGGTTTCGTGAGCGACATCCCACGCTTTGCGAAGCGCTTCGGTGCGGACATCGGCGTTGTTGGCGCGGGCCTTCAGGTGGAGGTCGGCGACCTTGGCGAGAACTTCAGTCGAAAGTTCGGTGCCGGCAGGGAGCACGGTTTCTTCGGCAGCACCCGGTTTGAGCGCGAGCTTGAGATCGGAAGCCAGCGTGATCTTCGAATGATGATGGCCCGCTTCAGTGAGGATCTCCTCCACCCAATCCTTGTGGAAACGAACGGTGTTGAAGGTCAGGCCGGTCGCTTCGACGTTGATCCGGTTTTCTTCGATCTTCTTGCCATGATGGTTGAGGACGTAGTCTTCCTCCTTGGCTTCGGCGTGCGCATCGACGCCCTCCTTTTTCTCGTAGCCGAGGTGACCTTCGATCACCGCGCCGTCCACGGTGCGGAGCGCCTGGTGGTGGAACTTGACGTTATACTCGATGCCCTTCAGGCCGAGGAAGACGAAGGCGCACAGGACGGTGAAGCCCATGAACGCCTGGAACTTGCCCCACTGGCGCAGTTTCAGCGCGGCCCAGGCGAACACCACCGTGACCGACGAGGCGATCAGGATGAAGGTGTTGATCAAGCCGGGCAGAATCGGCAAGGCGCGCTCGGGCCAGGGATAGCCGCCCACCGGATCGGACGAACCGACGCGGAGGTAAACATAGGCGGAGAAGAAACCACCGAAAAGCATGACTTCCGACGCGAGGAACAGCCAAATGGCGATCTTCGAGTTGGTGAGGCCGGTGTCCTTGCGGGGCGTGACGACAAAGGGGATTTCCATGGAACGAAAGTTCTTTTAGAGCGTTATCCGGGTTCCTGGGGATCGGGAATCAATGATGGGCGGGGCGCTTGGCCGGCTCGGCGTCGTGACGCTTCGGTTCAATCCACTGCGGAAGGAAGTCTTCGTCGTGGTCGGGGCGGCTATATTCGTACGGACCGCGATAAATGGCGGGCTCGAATTCGAAGTTGCCGTGGCCGGGAGGCGTTGGCGTCGCCCACTCAAGCGTGGTGGCGTGCCAGGGGTTGTCGCTCTCGACCTTGCGACCGAAGAACTTGGAGCCGAACAGGTTCAGGATGAACGGGATCTGCGCGATCGCCATCGCCCATGCGGCGACTGACATCACGATGTTGAGATCGATGTGTTCCAAGACGGTCTTGCCGTAGACGTTCGCGCTGTCGGCGGCTTTCGCGAGGTAGGCGTCACCGCCGTTATACCAGCGGCGATGGAAACCGGCCATGCCTTGAACCAGCATCGGGAAGAAGATCAGGTTCATGCACACCAAGCTCGGCCAGAAGTGCAGATGGGAAAGCTTGCGGCTCATGTAGCGGCCGGTGATCTTCGGATACCAGTGGTAAACCCCGGCGAAGAGACCGAAGAGGATGCCCGGCGCCACGACGTAGTGGAAGTGGCCGATCACGTAGTAGGTGTCGTGCAAATGCAGGTCGGCCAGGTTGAAGGCGAGCGGCAGACCGGTCAGACCGCCGATACCAAACATCGGCAGGAAGGCGCAGGCCCACATCATCGCCGGCTGGAAACGGATCGAGCCGCCCCACAGCGAGATGATCAGCGCGGTCAGCAGGATCACCGACGGCACCGAAATCAGGACGGTGGTGGTTTGGAACCAGGTCGAAACCGCCGCGCCCATGCCGGTGAGATACATGTGGTGCGCCCACACGACGAAGGACAGGAAGCCGAGCACCAGCACGCCGAAGACCATCGACTTGTAGCCCCAGAGCGGCTTGCGGGTGTAGCAGGGAATGATTTCCGCGACGCAGGCGATCGCCGGAAGCAGGAGGACGTACACCTCCGGGTGACCGAGGAACCAGAACAAGTGCTGGAACAACAGCGGAGAACCACCGCCGGAGAGATTCGCGAGGCCTTCCGCCTTGGTGTAGAGACCGCTCGGCATGAAGAACGACGAGTGGGTCACGCGGTCCATCAGCTGCATGATGCCAGCGGCTTCAAGCGGCGGGAACGCGAGGAGAAGAAGGAAGCCCGTCACCAGCATCGCCCAGACGAAGAACGGCAGGCGCATCCAGGTCATGCCGCGGGCGCGCAGATTGATGATGGTGGTGATGAAGTTGACCGAACCAAGGAGCGACGAGGTGATCAGAAGCACCAAACCAACAAGCCATTGGGTTTGACCGGAGAGCCACTGGTTGACGATCTGGCCGTCGGCGAAGCCCGCGAGCGGCGAGTAGTTCGTCCAACCGGACTTCGCGGCACCGGATTCCATGAAGAAGGAAGCGCACATCACCACGCCACCGGCGAGGTAGATCCAGTAGCTGAGCATGTTCAGCTTCGGGAACGCCATGTCCGGGGCACCGATCTGCAAAGGCGTGACGTAGTTGCCGAAGGCGCCGAAGCCGAGAGGCACGATGCCGAGGAACACCATGATGGTGCCGTGCATGGCCCCGAACATGTTGTACGTTTCGCCCGTCACCTTGCCGTCCTGAAGCCAGCGGGCTTTCCAGGTGTCGGTGAACAACCAGCTCATCCACTCCGGCAGCGGCTGGTGCGGATAGGCGATGCTCCAGCGCATGACCATCATCAGGTAGAACCCGAAGAGAAGGAAGGCCATGGCCGTCAGGCCGTATTGAATGCCGATCATCTTGTGATCGGTCGAGAAGAGATACTTCTTCAGGAAGCCCGGATCATGATGATGATCGTCGTGATGGGCGTGATCGACGTGATCGACGTGATCTGCGGTGTGGGCGTGAGCGCTCATGCGTGAAGCGAAATGGACGGAGTTTCCTTACTTGGCTGGCGCCGGGGCGAGGTTGCCGGGAAGGACGAGGGTGGTCGGGTCGAGCTTGTCGCCCGGGAGATTCTTGGTGTGCTCGGCCTTGAGTTCGGCCGCGTCGACTTGCTTGCCGGCGTTCTTGCGCTTGCCGGAAATGTCGAATGCCGCTTTGGCCATGTCGACGGTGACGATGTCGCCGGTGGAGTTGCCGAGGTTGTTGCGGAGGTAGGTCAGGATACCGGCGAGGTCTTCCGGAGTCATGCCGCCACCTTGAGCGGGCATGCCCGCGGCGCTGAACACCTTGCCGGTGCTGGTTGGACCGTGGAGACCGTTGAGGATGATCATGGCGAAACGCTCGGTTTCACCCGTCACCCAAGTCGAACCGACGAGGGACGGGTAATTCGCGCCGTCGCCCTTGCCATCCGCGCCATGGCAACCGTTGCACTTGGCCGAATAGATCTTGGCACCCTTGGCCGAATAAGCGGCGAGCGCCGGTTTCGGCTGCGGACCACTATCCTCTTCGCCCGGAGCTTTGCCACGGACATAGCCTTCCCGGAAGGTGGAGTCGTATTTGAAATAGCCGCTGCCACTGCCGAACACGAGACCGGCGATGATTCCGACCACGATCAATGGAATGAAAATCCACATCGCCACCGGCTGGCTGGCGGTTTCGCCAAGGGAATGCTCGCGGGCCGCGGCCGCCGATTGGCGGACGAGCCGTTCGTGCGTCTCGGAGACGTTGATCGAGTCCTCGAGATCGGGCTTCTTGGATGGTTCGGACATGTCGTAAGCGGGAGAGAACTCTGCCTTATTTCTTCTTCGCCGGGGCGAAGTTAATGGACGCTGGCACCGCGTCATCCTTCTTGAGCGAGAGCAGATAGGAAACCAGCGCCTTCGCTTCATCGGTCGGCACGATTTCGGTGCCTTCGGGAGATTCGAACGGCAGCGCGTCGAGGGAGCGATTGCCGATCACCCGCTTCTCCACGAACAGGAACGGCTGTGGCGGGCAATTCGATTTCTCGCGGGCAAGCTCGTGACGCGGACGATACAAGTGGCCGTATAGCCAGCCTTCCGGCGTGGTGCTGGCGTCCTTCGCGTAAAAGGTTTCGACGCGCAGACCGAGGTTGGCGAGGTCCGGACCTTGGCGCATCACGCCGATCTGGGCGAACTTCTCGCCTTCGAAGTCGAAAGCGTTGGTTTCGCGACGGGTATCGCCCCGTTCGCCGGCATCCTTCAAGCCGCCCCAATCGGCGCGGAACAGGTCGTTGCCCGCATAAGTCGGACGCACGAGCTGGGTGTGGCAGTTGTAGCAACCCTGCTGCGCGTAAACTTCCGCGCCATTGATCACGCGACCGCTGCGCTTCGGATGATAAATGCCCTCTTTGCCGTCGAGGTCTTCCTTGAAGACGAGAGGCTCAAGATTGCGCATCTTGAAAAACGGGACGACAACCACGGACAGCCAGGCAAAGCCGAAACTGGCGAGCAGGCCGAGAATGAACGTGCGGAAGGTCATGGAAGGAAAAGGTGAGATCCCAAATTTGAAATTGGAAATTCCTCAGTGGGAATGAAGCGGACCGGCGTTGTCGATGTCGCCTTCCGGCCCGTGCGGGCTGTCGTGGTGACCGGCGTCGAGCAAGGTCGGATGGGACGAGCGACGGCCGAGACGAAGCCACATCAGCGCCAGATGGAAGAAGAAGAAAATGTTCGAAAGCAGGATGAGACACCATGCGCCGGTCATGAAGATGGCGTAAGGATAGGCTCGGTCGGAGGCATTCGACCAAGAGAGGGCGAATTGCTCCTGGCCGATGCCCTGCTGCAGGCCGCCGAACAGCGCGACGAGGGCGATCGCCGTGACGCCGTAGATCGAGAGGAAGAAGTGGCTGGTGATCAGGCCCTTGGCCAACCATTCGCGGCGGGTGATGCGAGGCACGATGAAGTAAATCGCGCCGAACATCACGAAGCTGAAGAAAGCGTAGAGACCGAGCAATTCGAAGCCGTAGCCGGAAAGGCTGAACTGGGTCAGCGGCAGTGAGCTATCGGGCAAATTGAGGAACACGCAGGCCAGCCCGAAGAGCACCAAGCCAACGGTGCCCGCGATCGAGAAACGCAGTGTCGGGCTGTGAGTGATCGTTTCCGCACCCGCTTTGGAAGCGGTGATCAGCAGGTTCGCGGCGACGGCGAAGGCCGGAATCGCGAACAGCACGGTCGCGGCGGCACCCACATAGGGCAGCCAGTAAGGAATCGGTGCGCCGGTGAGCTTTTGCATGCCCGCCCAGGGAGCGATGATCGCGAGACCCCAGAAGCCGAGTTTCGCCAGCGAGTAGCTTTGCACCGGAATACCGGAAACTTTCGGCACGAGGTAATAAGCGGTGCCGATGCCGACCGGAGCGAAGAACAACAGAAGCAGCGCGGATTTATACCAGGCGTTGATGCCCGCGGCCATCACCGGATTGCCCGGCAGCCAGTGCAGGATCACGTTGGCGGTGAGGAAAATCCACGGGAACCAGATCATCGCGGCCGAAAGGAACCACTGCGAAACGAAGGTGTGGCGGCCCGGGATCAGGCGGAACTGAATCAGCGACCAAATCGCGATCGCCGTATACGAGAAGAACAGGACCGGCCAAACGAAGCGGGGGAACTCCATCCACGGCATGCCCGTGCCATAACCGCCGAGAATCCCGAGGATGCCCAAGGTCACGCCGAGGTTCCAGACATGGCCGGCGGTCAGGATCGTGCCGGCCGAGCGGCATTCCTTGCGGGAAAGACGCGCCATCAACCAGATCGTCGCGCCGAAAGCGGCCTGCGCTCCCCAGCCGTAAACCAACGCGTTGATATGCGCCGGGAACACACGGCCGTAGGTCAGCCATTCGCTGCACGCCAAGAAATTCGGGCTGTGCATTTTGGCCGAGGAAATCACGCCAAGGATGATCGACACCGCGAGCCAAGCGGCACCGCTGGTGAAGAAGAACATCACCGGATGGCGCAGCGAACGGTCGATCGAAGCACGCAGGATCGTGTCGTGGTCCGGACTCTGGGGAATCTGTTGGGACATCTCGTGAGAAGAAAAGGATTTCGCGACGGGTGGAAGGGTCAGGGCTTGATCAGTTCTTCAACCTTCAGCATCGGCTTGCCGACTTCACCGCGGAGGGCTTTGACCTGTTCGACGGAAACCGCGGAACCCTTGTTGCCAAAGCTGTTGCGGACGTAGGTCAGCACGTTGGCGATTTGTTCGTCGGTCTGAAAGGCCATCGGAGCCATGATCGGAGCGCCGGCGAACGGTTGGCCTTTGACGGTGATCGGGCCTTGCAAGCCACGGAGCTGAATCAAAATCAGGTTGGAAACCGGGCCGTTGACCCATTCGGCACCGGCGTGTGGAGGACCGGCCGGACCGCCTTCGCCATTCTGACCGTGGCAAGCCGCGCAAATCATGTACTGGGCTTTGCCCTTTTCCATCACCGCGGGATCAATCGGATCGCCGGCCTTCGGGCCCATCGCATCGACGGACGAGACATCCGGTCCCTTTTGATTGGCGAGTTCCAAAGCTTTTTTCGAACCGGCAACCACCTGCTCGTTCTTCTCGACGGCGGCGGCTTTGGTCGTGGCGAGTTGCTTGCCGACGTATTCGAACACGTCGTGCGGCGGCACCTGAACCTTTTTGCCCGCTTCGACTTCCTTGTATTGGAACGCGGCCTCCTGGGCGGCGTCGATCTTGGCACGGGTTTCGTAGCGCGTGACCGCCGCGTTTTCCTCAAGCGAAGAAGGCTTTTCGTCCTTGTTCAGTTGGGTCACGGCCCACATCACGCCGATGATCCCGGCGAAGAGGAAAAACGTGACGACTCCCCAGAAGAAGGCGGAGAAGCGGGTAAGCGGATTGTCTTGGGACATGTTCGGAGGAAACTCGGAATTCGATCGCAAGGGGCGGGCGGAATCAGTTCGAGACGTTGGCGGACTCGAGGATGCGCGGGTCGCGGTGCGGATAGAGAGCGTGTTGGCCGAGGGCGCGAAGGTAGAAGAAGAGGAAACCGGCGCCAATCGTCACGAAGGCGAGGATGTCACCCCAGAAGGCGCCCGAAATCACCGGCTGAATCTCGCCGAAGACCTCGCGGTTGATGTTGCCCAGAGAAATACCGCGCTCGGGAATGGTGATGAGGTAGTGGTCGAGCACGTGCATCACCAACGTGTAGACCGCGATGATGGAGAGGATGTTCCAGTTCCGCTTGAAGCGCGATTGAAGCAGGATGATGAACGGCACCACGAAGTGACCGAAGACCAGGAACAACATGCCGGTGTTCCAACCGCCGGTGTTGCGGATGAGGAAGTACTTCGTTTCTTCCGTGATGTTGGCGTACCAGATGAGGAAGAACTGCGAGAAGGAGACGTATGCCCAGAAGATCGTGAAGGCGAGTAGCAGCTTGCCCTTGATGTGGAAGTGCTCCTCGGTGACGACGTGCTTGAGGTAGCCGTTGTTCTTCAGCCAGGCGGCGGTGAGGATGATGACCGCCATCGAGTTCAGCGCGGAGCCGGCGAAGAGGTAAACGCCCCACATGGTCGAGAACCAGGTGTAATCCTGACCCATCAGCCAGTCGAAGCCGGTGAAGGTGATCGTCAGCGCGAAAATGATCAGCGTGTAGGTCGAATGGAAACGGGCGCGGAAAAGGCGGCGAACGGTCGGGTTCGGATCGGTGTCCTGAGCCGTGGAAAGCTTACGCAGGCCGATGATGACGGCACCGAGACCAACGAAGTAGAAGATGAAACGCCCGTACCAGAACGGGATGTTCATGTAGAAGTACTTGTTGTAGAGCAGGTGGTTCGTGTGGTGCAGGTGCTCCTTGACGTCGCCATGGGCTTCGCGATGGAGATTCATCCACTCGAAGAGGTAATGCTGCACCTTCGGGAAGGCGAGCGGGAGGGCGAAGATCACCATCCACGGAAACACCGAACCCAAGTTTTCGAAAATACGGCGGACCGAGGTGCCCCAACCGGAGTTCGAGACGTTGTGAAGCAAGGTCCAGAAGCAACCGCCGATGGCGAGCGTCAGGAAGAAATACAGGCCGAAGATCCAGGAGTAGGCGTAGTTGCCCTGGAATTTTTCCGGGGCGAAGAACAACAGCCAAACGCTGACGGCCGAACCGAGCACCGCCACGATGAGCGAGATCAGCTTGAGCGTCGAAACCTTCGCGGGATCGAGATGCTCGCCGTTGGCGGGGATGTCGGCGGAAGTGACGTGATGGGACATTTCAGTCGGGAAAGGAAAGAGGTTACTTCACTTGGCCGGCGGCTTTCGCGGCGTCGAAGGAGGTTTTGACCGCTTCGTAAGGGGCTTCCTTGGCGGTTTGCAAGGCACGGACGTAGGCGATGATCGCCCAGCGGTCGCGGACCGGAATGTTGTAGCCGTATCCGCTCATGTTGCCCTTGCCTTTGGAAATCACCTCGAACATGCGACCGTCCGGATAGGCGTCGGCTTTGAGCGTGATCAGGTTGGCGATGCCGGGAACCCCGAACTGGCCGGTGATGCCCTGGCCGTCGCCCGACTTACCGTGGCAGGGGGCGCAGTAGATGCCGTAGCGTTCTTCGCCGCGACGCAAGAATACGGACGCGTTTTCCGTCGTCAGACCGGCTTCCTCGGGCATGCCGGCGCCGTAGTAATCGCCGACATGGCCGCTGAAGTAGTAGCCGGTGCCACCGCCGAACTCCTGCTCGGGGATGCCGCCGATGACGGTCTTGCCTTCTTCGTTGAAACCGCGCGGGTGGGTTTCGGCGACCGGCTTGCGGGAGCCTTGGCCGTCCGCGAAGAAATCGTCGGGCTTCTGAGCCTTCAGTTTGTCCTGTTCATCCATGTCCGGGAAAATCCGGATCGGGCGTTCGGAGAACTTCTGGCCACGAACGCCGAAGAGCCCGACGACGAGCACCGCGATGATCGCGTAAACGAGGAAAAAGTAGCGCATGCTGGGAACGCGGATTGGAAATTTGAAATCTGAATTTTGAGGTGCTTCTCAGTCCTCTTCTTCAACAAGTTCGATGTTGGCGCCGCCGATTTCTTCGAGGAACGAGCGGGTGCCTGCCGGGCTGAACTTCGAGTCGCGCGCTTCAAGGGCGATGAAGAAGCCGTCGTCGGTCGCGCGGTGGAACTGGTTGCTGGCGAACAACGGGTGGTTCAAGCGGGGCAGTTTCATCAAGGCAAGCACGCCGAAGAGCACCGTGAAGCCCGAGAACAGAATCGTCAGCTCGAACATGATCGGGAAGAACGCCGGCACCGTGAAGATGTTGGTCGGCTTGCCTTGCACCACGGTGGGGTAGGTTTCAGCCGCTTTTTCCAGCCATGGCATGAAGCTCCAAACGTCGGTCTGGGTCAGGGTGGCCAGGACGAAAGCGGTGGCCGTGCCGGTCATGCCGCCGAAGAACACGAACCAGGGCAGGATCGAGCGCTTCAGGCCCATGGCTTTGTCGAGGCCGTGAATCGGATAGGGCGAATAACAATCCCATCTCCGGAATCCGGCGTCGCGCACCTTCTCGGCCGCCTTGTATAGGGCGGAGGCGCTCTTGAATTCGGCGAGGTAGCCGTAGACGCGTTTGCGGGTCGTGCTCACGTACTTGGAAAATCGGGATTCGTTCAGGCCTTGGTGGTCAGCTCGTGCTGGTAGGCGGCTTCCTTCGCCACCCCGTGGTCCGGGTGGTCGTGATGGTCGTCGTGATGCGGATCCGCCTCGGGCAGGGTCCATTTCACTTCGGCGATGTTGATGCAGGGCAGGAAGCGCAGGAAGAGGAGGAAGAGCGCGAGGAACATGCCGATCGTGCCGACGAAGAGCATGATTTCCACCGGGCTGGCGCGGTAGTAGGCCCAGTCACCCGGCAGGAACATACGGGCGAGCGTGGTGACGATGATGACGAAGCGCTCGAACCACATGCCGACGTTCACGCACATGCAGACGGCCATCACCACCCAGAGGTTTTCACGGCACCACTTGAACCAGAAGACCTGCGGGGAGAGGACGTTGCAGGACATCATCGCGACATAGGCCCACCAGTACGGACCGACGAGGCGGTATTTGAAGGCGGCCGCTTCGTATTGAGCGCCCGAGTAGAACGCGACGAAGAGTTCCATCAGGTAGGCGTAACCGACGATCGTGCCGGTCAGCAGGATGATCTTCGCCATGTTGTCGATGTGCTTCATCGTGATCATGTCCTGCAGGCCGTAGATGAAACGGGCCGGGATCATGATGGTGAGCACCATCGCGAAGCCACCGAAGATGGCGCCCGCGACGAAGTAGGGCGGGAAAATCGTGGTGTGCCAGCCCGGGACGATCGAGGTAGCGAAGTCGAAGGACACGACCGAGTGGACGGAGAGGACGAGCGGAGTCGAAAGCGCGGCCAACAGGAGGTAGGCCATTTCGTAGTGGCTCCACTGGCGGTTGCCGCCGCGCCAGCCCATCGAGAAGATCCCGTAGAGCAACTTGCGCAGGCCCGGTTTGCAGCGGTCGCGGATGGTCGCGAGGTCCGGCACCATGCCGAGATACCAGAAGATCAACGAGATCGTGAAGTAGGTCGAAACCGCGAACACGTCCCACAGCAGCGGCGACTTGAAGTTCTGCCACACCGCGTTGGCGTTCGGAATCGGGGCGAGGAACCAGGCAAACCACACGCGACCGACGTGGAAGGCCGGGAAAATACCGGCGCAACACACGGCGAAGATCGTCATCGCTTCCGCCGCTCGGTTGATCGACGTTCGCCAATTCTGTCGCGTTAGGAAAAGAATCGCGGAAATCAGCGTACCGGCGTGACCGATACCGATCCAGAACACGAAGTTGGTGATGTCCCAACCCCAGAACACCGTGTTGGTCATGCCCCACACGCCGACGCCGGTGGAAACCAGGATCGAAAGGCCGCCGACCACGCCGATCAGCGCGATGAGCGCGGAAGGCACGAACAACATCCACCAAACCGCAGGTTGCTTGTTTTCGAGCACACCGCAAATCCGGTCGGTGATCCAATGATAAGACCGGTTGTTGAGGATGAGTTTTTCGCGCTCGAGCACCGGGATCTTCGGTCCCTGACGAGTCTCGTCGGCGGTGTGGGTGGCGTGGGCCATGATCGGAATCGTGAAAGGTGAGGGTGCGGGATCAGGCCATGTGGATGGTGGCCTTGCCGATGAACTTGGCATCGGGCATCTTCGGATTCGGGTTCTTCACGCGGGCGAGGTAGCTCGTGCGCGGGAAGGTGCCGATGTAGTGAAGCAGGTCGTAGTTGCGCTGGCTTGCCTTGGCGCGGCGGACGAGCGCCTTGTCGCCGTCGAGCTTGTTGCCGAAGGTAATGGCACCGGACGCACACGCTTCCTGACAGGCGACCTTCACCGAATCCACCGGGATGCGGAGCGAGTTCGCCGCGAGCGTCACTTCCGGCGACGGCTTGCCGGCGACGAGTGTTTCCTGCTTCTGGCCGCGCTTCTGGCGGATGACGGAGTCTTTCAGGCGCTGCACGCAGTAGGTGCACTTTTCCATCACGCCGCGCATGCGGACGGTGACGTTCGGGTTGCGCTGAAGGTGCGGAGCCTCGCCAACCTGCTTCTCGCCGAACGGACCACGGTAGAGATTATGGGCGACCAGCGGGTTGCGCTTGTTGTAGTCGAAGTAGTTGAAACGACGCGCCTTGTACGGGCAGTTGTTCGCGCAATAGCGGGTGCCGATGCAGCGGTTGTAGGCCATCGCGTTGAGGCCGTCCTCGGTGTGAACGGTGGCGTTGACCGGGCAAACGGTTTCGCACGGGGCGTTTTCGCACTGCACGCAGGCGACCGGTTGCGGAACGAGTTCCGGACTGTCCGGGTCGAAATCGTTTTCCTTGTCGATCGCGAAGTAGCGATCCATGCGGATCCAGTGCATCTCGCGACCCATGGCGAGCTGGCGCTTGCCGACGATCGGGATGTTGTTTTCCGCCTGGCAGGCGATGACACAGGCGTTGCAACCGGAGCACGAGGAAAGGTCGATCGCCATTTCCCACTGATGAAGCGGGTCGGTGAGGAGCGACTTGCCCTTGGAGTCTTCCGGTTTGTAGAGCGGGATGTTCGGCGGCGCGTGGCTGTCGCCGCTTTGCTTGGCGACTCCGGCGACTTGTTCGGAGAAGGAACCCTTCTCCTCGTCCTTCATCGTCGACACTTCGCGAGCGAGGGCGCGGCCATACATGGCGGCGTGCTCCTGGCCGACGGCGAGCGAGTAGCGCTTGCCGGTCTTCTCGGCTTTGCCGCCGGTGGCGAAATAGGAGGTCGCCGCGGTGCGGAGCGGATAGACGTTGAAACCGCGGTTGACGCCCACGAGGCCGACATGGCCCGCAAGAGCGGTGTCGCGCTTCAGTTCGTCTTCCTTGTCGAAGCCCTGGCCGTAACCGACCGGAAGAACGATGATGTTCTCGGCTTGGCCGAAAGCGACCAGCACCGGGACTTCGATCGATTGGCCGTTGACGGTGACTTTGATCAGCGGGGCCTTGCGGTTGCCGCTTTCGCCGTCCGGATGAACCGACGCGCGAGCGGTCTCAAGTTCGAGGATCTCGTCGTAAATGCCGAGTTCCTTGGCGGTCTTCGGCGCGATCAGCGCGGCGTTGTCCCAGGAAAGCTTGGAAACCGGATCGGGGACTTCCTGCAGCCAGCCGTTGTCGATCCAGCGACCGTCGTAAACCGAGGCGTCGGTGGCGAACACGATTTCGAGCGATTGCGCGGTTGGGGCGTCGACTTTCGTGAACGCGGCCGACGTGGAACGCGGCGTCGCGACCGGATATTCGGTGCCGCCGAGGAAACCATCGCGCAGGAGCTTCTTCCAGGAAACGTCGCCCGAGCCACCAAGCGCGCCCGCGGTTTCGCGAACGGCGGTGTAGGCCAGCGCCGGACCGGCCTTGCCTTTGTCATCCTTCGGGCCTTCGCCGTTGAGAAGTTTGCCATCGTCGGCCAACAGCGCGAGCAGAAGTTCCAGCTCGGACACGCAATCCGGATAGAGCGGGAGAATCATCGGCTGGACGATCGTGTAGACGCCATTGGCGCTACGGGCGTCCGACCATTGCTCAAGGTAATGCGCGGCCGGAACGTGCCAACCCGCGGCGTGCGCGGTGGCGTCGGCGCGCAGGCCGAGATGGATCGTGGTTTTCGCCTTTTGCAGCGAAGCGGAGAAATTGAGGTCGGCGGGGGCGTCGAAAACGGGGTTCGACGGCGTGAGGAAAATCACGGTGTCGACCGCGCCGCCATCGAGATCCTTGGCCAGCGCGGCGAGCGTGCCGAGGTCGGTGTTGCCGGTTTTGTAGGCGCGAAGCGGTTTGCCCGCACCGATGTTGCCCAGCACCGTGTTGATCGCCAGCGCGAGCTGATGCACCACCGCGGGCTGGCGGGGACCGGCGAGCACGACGGACTTGCCGGCGTTCTCCTTGAGATCTTCCACCATGCGGATGATCCACTCGGTCTGCTTCGGATCGCTGATCGCGGAAGTCGAACCACCCACGCCCAGCGTGCCGGCGATTTGCGCGGCCACGGCGGCGACTTGGCTCGGCGCGACGCGCAAGCGGTGGTCGGCCATCCCGCCGGTCAGCGAGTAGGCGCCTTCCACCATGTAAAGGCGGTTCATCTTCGACGCGTCCGCCTTGCCGCGGTAGTCTTTGCCTTCCGGCTTGCGGCGCTCGGAGAATGCGGCGGTCGGATAGACGGCGTCGACACCGACGAAATCGCAATCGAGGGAAACGATGCGGTCGGCCTTGCTGAAATCGGGCACCAGGGAAATGCCGTCGCCCACGACGGATTCCGGCGCAAGCGCCTCATACTGATAGAATTTCGCACCGGCGAACTTCGCCTTCAGCTTCTGAGAAAGGCGGGTGCGGGTCGGGCAATCGTCCGCTCCGAACACGAAGCCGATTTTCGCCGAACTGTCCTTGGCGATCGTCGCCAGAGCGGCTTCGAAATCCACGCGGCTGGCCTTTTTACCGGCTTTCAGGAAATCGCGGGAACGCGACGGCGAGTAGAGATCGAGCACCGAAGCCTGAGTGAAGGCGTCCGTGCCATCGCCATCCGGGTGCAAGGTGTTCGGCGCGACCTTGGTCGGGCGACCTTCGAAGGTCGTCACCACCAGCGGCGTGGCGCCACCGGAACGGGGCATCGCCGACGCGTAATAGAGCGCCTTGCCCGGAATCACCCATTCGGGCGCTTGGGCGTAGGGAACGATGTAGCTTTCCGGGCGGCGGCAAGCGGCCATGCCGAAACCGGCGAGGGCGGTGGACGCCCCCATCAGCTTCAGGAACGAGCGACGGGACGTTTCCATGTCCCCTTCCCCGGTCATTTCGGCGGCTCCCTGCGGGAACTCGCGCTCCAGCCATTTGCGGAACGCGGGCGTGTCTTCGAGCTGGCCCAAGCTGCCCCACGAAACGGTCGTTTCGCCAGCGGGCACTTCAGGGTGTTGCAAGATGCGCTTGCTCATGTCGGCGTGCGGAAAACGGGTAAAGGGATCAGTGGTGGCAGGTGGCGCAGCCGGTCTTGGGATTGACCTGCCATTGCTCCTTGAGCTTGAGACCGAGCTCTTCGGTGGTCTTGACGCCGAGCGACTGGCCGTGGGCTTCCACGTAGTTCTTGGCGTCGTACTTCAGATTGAAAACTTCTTCCAGCGGGCGGAGCTTCTCCTCCGGCGCGCGGTGGCACTCGAGGCACCAGCCCATCGAGTGCGGCTCAGCTTGGTAAACCACTTCCATCTGGTCGACCCGGCCGTGGCAGCTCTGGCACGAAATGCCGCGATTCACGTGGGCGGAGTGGTTGAAATACACGTAGTCCGGCAGCTTGTGAACGCGGGCCCACTGGATCGGCTTGCCGTCGTAGCCCGGGTAATTGACGTCCATTTCGCGATGCAGCGGCGCCAGCTTCGGGCTGTCCTTCTGCACGTGCTGGTGGCAATTCCAGCAGGTGTTGCCGGTCGGCACGTTGGAATGACCGGAAACTTCCACGAACGAGTGGCAGTAACGGCAGTCGAGGCCGAGCTGATCGACGTGGATTTTGTGGGAGAACGGAATCGGCTGCGAAGGCTGGTAGCCGACGGTCAGCGTCTTGGGCGTCGCGTAATAAGCCAACGCCACCGCCACACCAATTGCGACGCTGCCGGCGCAAAGCGCGATCTTGAACGGAAGCAGGTTCGTCCAGCGAGGGAAGAAATTTGCCATGGGAGCGCGGGTCGTTGCAAGGGGTCGGCGTTATGCTTGTGAAATTTTTCACAAGCAACAAAGGAGAACTCGCGGGGCAGGCCTCGGAGCGGCGCGGAGCATGTAGACCGCAAAAAACGGTGGCAATGCCAAAAAGCGGAAAAACTTCCGCAATTCCTGCGCAGGATGCCTTTCGGGCTGCTAGAACCCTGGGTCTAACGCGATACCCAATTGAGGCCCTGTTGTTTGCGCCATTTCCGGTAAGCGCGGGATTGCTCCGATTTAGACAGGGTCCGGCAGTCCGGGTACTGGTCGAGAAAGCGAGCGAAGGCACCATCGGACGGTTCCGCGGCCGATTCGGCCTCGGAAACGACCATTTCGTCCCCCGATTCCACCCGCTTGCTCCCGTCACCCAGCAATCGCTCGATTCGCCCGAGACGGGAAACCGCGCGCGCGCCGATCCAGAGGCCGAGCAACAACAAAACCGCGATCGCCCCCAACAGGCTGTTCATCAACAAGGCGGACGATTCAGTCATGATTCAACTTGGGAAAACCCGGACCCGTTGGTCGAGTCGAAAGCGGCCGTCTTAGCCTTCGAATTCGGCGCACGCCTTTTGCAAGCGTCGCAAACGATCCAGCGCTCCCCCGCCGTCGATCGCCGCACGCGCCAAGTCGAGCCCGGCGTTCAAAGTATCGGCCAAACCGCAGCAGGCCAGCGCCGCGCCGGCGTTGAGCAACACCATGTCGCGCTTCGGCCCGGTTTCCCGACCGGACAGGATCGCCTCCAGAATTTCGGCGTTCTGTTTGGCGTCACCGCCTTGAAGTTCTTCGACTTCCGCATGGCGCATGCCGAAATCGCGCGGACGGATTTCCTCGTCTTCCAAGTCCTGGTAGGCGCCCGCTTTGCAAATCCGGGTCGAGCCCATCAGGCTGACTTCGTCGACCGAGCGACCGTCGCCCGTGGTCCCGTGGACGACCCACGCGCTTTCGCGGCCGAGCCGCTGCAGGATTTCCGCGAACACCGGGCACCATTCGCGCTCGAACACGCCGGTGAGCTGACATTGCGGCTTGGCGGGATTCAGCAAGGGCCCGATCAGGTTGAAAATCGTCCGCACGCCGCGCTCGGCGAGCATTTTGCGGACACCGATCACCGCCTTGAACGCGGGATGATAGCGCGGCGCGAACAGAAAGCCGACGCCCGCTTCTTCCAGGCAGCGGCGGAATCCTTCCGGCGGCAAATCGATCCGCACGCCAAGCGCCTCCAGCACATCCGCGCCGCCACTTTTCGAAGTGATCCCGCGATTGCCATGCTTCATCACAACCGCCCCACCCGCCGCGGCGACGAACATCGCGGTGGTGGAGACGTTGAACAAATCGAGCTTATCGCCGCCGGTCCCGCACACATCGAGCGTCGGGCCTTCGGGCACCGCCAGGCCGGCGTGGGGATCGACCGCGTGACGCAGGAAAACTTCCACGAAGCCGGCGATTTCCCGCGGCGTCTCGCCCTTGCGCGACAAGCCTTCCAGCATCGCCGCTTTTTTGACGTCGGGAAACGCGCCATCCAACAGCAACTCGGCGGCGAGTTCCACCTCTTGCGGCGACAACTCCAGGCCTTCCTCCAAATGGTGGATCAACGCGTCCATGACGCCGCCAGTTTAAGCGGTTTCAACCGGGGAAAAACCACGAATGTTCACGAATTTCCACGAATGCGGACCCCGAGCTTCCGCGCCAATTCGACAGGATTCACAGGATGATTCAGGATTTACCAAATTTCATCGGTTCTTTGTTTCCCAACCCTTCGGAATCCTGGAAAATCCTGTTCATCTTGCCCGATCAAAGCCGACGCCTCTTTCACGGCTTGCTGAACCACTCCGGCTCGTTGCCTTCCTTCCACTTGATGTTGCAGCCGCTGCTCGGATAAGGCCGGGGCAAGGGAGCTTCGCCCGCAAGCATGCGACGCACGGCTTCGCCGAGATCGCCGCCGTGGGGTTGCAGGCCGCTGCGCGGACGGGAGTCGTCGAACTGCCCGGCGTAGGCGAGTTTCAGGTCGCGATCGAACAGGAAGAAATCCGGCGTGCAGGCGGCGGAATACGCTTTCGCCACCTGCTGGGTTTCATCGAGTAAGTAAGGAAAATCCCAGGCATGGGCCGAGGCGAAGGGTGCCATCAGTTCGGGCGCGTCATCCGGGTATTTTTCGAAATCGTTGGGCATGATCGCCACCGTGTTCACGCCTTGGTCGGCGATCTCCCGGGCGAAATCCCCCAGTGCGTCGGCGAGATGGATGACGTACGGGCAATGGTTGCAGGCGAACACTACGAGCAATCCATTCGGCCCCTTGGTGTCCTCGAGGCTCCGGACGCGCCCTTCGGTATCAGGCAACTGGAATGCCGGAGCGGAATCCCCGGGCTGCAAAACAAACGTCGATAGCACTTCAGCCATACCCGGAGCATGCCACGAAATCGTCCGGCTGGCATAGAAATTCTGCTAGTGTTCCGCATTGGACGCCGCCGGGCGCATGCGCCAGAGTCCCCGCGATGTTGCCGCCGCTCACCTCCGACGATCTCGCCCGCTACTCTCGCCACCTACTCATTCCGGGCGTGGGCGAAGAAGGCCAGCGGCGCTTGAAGGGCGCATCGGTGCTGATGATCGGCACCGGTGGCCTCGGTTCGCCCGCCGCGCTTTACCTCGCCGCCGCGGGCGTCGGCCGGATCGGCTTGGTCGATCCCGATGTGGTCGATCGCTCGAACCTTCAACGCCAGATCGTTCACGGCGAATCGTGGGTGGGAAAATCGAAACTCGATAGCGCCGCGGCTCGCTTGCGGGAACTCGCGCCTAACGTCCGACTCGACCTCCACCGCACCCGCTTCACCCCGGACAACGCCGAAGCGCTGGCCGCGGATTACGACGTGATCGTCGATGGCTCCGACAACTTCCCCACCCGCTTCCTTTCCAACGACGTCTGCTTCTTCCTGAAAAAGCCGAACGTCTACGCGTCGATCTTCCGCTTCGACGGCCAGATCACCGTCTTCGCCCCGCATCTTAGCGGGCCGTGCTACCGCTGCCTGCTGCCTTCTCTGCCCGCTCCCGGCTCGGTGCCGTCGTGCGATGAAGCGGGCGTGCTCGGAGTTCTGCCCGGCATCGTCGGCTCGTTGCAGGCAATGGAAACGATCAAGCTGTTGCTCGGCCTCGGTGAGATCCCGCTAGGCAAGCTCACTTGTTACGACGCGCTACGTAGTTCGTTTCGCACACTGACGCTCAAGCGCGATCCGTCCTGCAAACTTTGCGGCGATTCGCCGTCGATCCATTCCATCCGAAATCCCGAAACTCTCGGCTCCATCGCCTGCACCGTGAAATCCGACATCCCCACCATCACCGCCGCCGAATTGAAACGCCGTCTCGACTCCGGCTTCGAGGGACTCCTGCTCGACGTCCGCGAACCGCACGAGTTCGACGTCGCCCGCATCGAAGGCAGCCATCTGGTGCCGCTCGGCACCCTGCAAGACGTGTTGCCGACGCTTCCACGCAACCGCGAAATCCTCGTGCATTGCAAAATGGGCGGCCGTTCCGCGAAAGCGGTTCGCGCCCTACTCGACGCCGGTTTTCAGGACGTCACCAACGTCGAAGGCGGCATCGACGCGTGGCTGCAATTGCCCTAAACCTTTTCCATCATGTTCCGCACGCTCGCCCTTTCTTCGGTGGCTATCTCGCCGCTCTTCGCGAGCGAACCGGTGGTGTTGCTCCACGGCCTTTGCCGTACGGAACGGAGCATGCGTCCGATTCAGCAAGCGCTCGAACGGGAAGGCTTCACGGTGATGAACGTCGGCTATCCGTCGCGCGAACAAAGCGTCGAGAAGCTAAGCGAATCGGTGGTCGCGCCGGTCATGGAAACATGCCGGGCGAACGGTGCCACACGGGTCCATTTCGTTGCGCATTCGCTCGGCGGCATTTTGATCCGGCAATACGCCGCGAATCATCCGGAAGCGTCGATCGGTCGCGTGGTGATGCTGGGACCACCCAATGGCGGCAGCGAAGTGGTGGATCGATTGGGCGAGTGGCGTTTGTTTTCGTGGATCAACGGCCCGGCGGGCAAAGAATTGAACACGAGCCAAAGTTCCGCGCCCAACCGGCTTGGAGCGGTTCGCTTTCAAGTGGGCGTTCTTGCGGGAAATCGTTCGATCAACTGGATCAACAGCCTGATGATCGAAGGTGCGGACGACGGGAAAGTTTCGGTCGAACGAACCAAGGTCGACGGCATGACCGATCACCTGGTGCTGCCCACCAGCCATCCGTTTCTCCTGCGCAACCGCGAAGCGATCGCGCAGACGGTTCACTTCCTGCGACAGGGCGAGTTTCGGAGATAACCCGGAGTTGCGGGAGGTTGCTCTGTCCGTTGCCCACATTTCTCAACGGTCGGAAAACGCCGAAGCAAAATCTTCATCCCGGCAAGGGATGGCAGCGAAGGTAGCCGGTGGTCAAGGAGCGCAGCGACGACTACCACCGGGTTGAGAGCCTCCACGATCCGACCCCGAAGGGCGTCGCAGCCGGGCTGGCACCCGCTACGGGGTGCGAATATCCGCACGGCCCGGTTTTCCGGTGACGTCGCTTCGCTCAATCACCGGCCTTGTATCTTCCTTTTGGCCGCCTTTGAGCACAGCGTGCTCGATGCGCCCAATCGGATCAACGGGGTTAGCCGCCCCGTTAATCCAGCCCGCGGCGAGTCCGTTC
>Ga0307408_100000109_pt1 | contig 91284 bp, 88 predicted proteins | sample 322Cmetagenome_FD_202116 | JGI IMG/M metagenome (GOLD analysis project Ga0307408, IMG submission 202116) | Maize rhizosphere microbial communities from greenhouse at UC Davis, California, United States - 322HYB-C-3 | ecosystem: Host-associated > Plants > Roots > Rhizosphere > Soil | place... | reverse complement strand
TCAGAGCCTGAACTCTTCATCTTGCGTCGCTGATTACGTTTTTCGTTATCAGCGCAGAAGCGAGATTCTAATCTGCTTTTTTCGTCGTCGTCAAGTATTTTTGAAAATTTCTTTTCGCGATACTCGCTGACTTCGAATTCTTCGCCGCCTCAAACCGTTCGCTTTCGCGTTGTCGTCAGCAGCAAAGAGGCGAGATTTTGATCTGCTTTCGCAGCGTCGTCAAGCGCTTTTTGAAAATTCTTTTCAGAACCCTCCAGCACCTGGCGACCCTCTCAAGCTCGCCGCAGATCTTTTGATCCACTCCTATCGCCGGCCAGTGCTTTGTTTTGCAACTCAGCGCTGTGATCAGCGAAGCCCACGACTGTAGCACAGGTTTTCTTGGGGTGGCAAGAAGGTTCCTGAAAAATCTTCCTGATCTCGCTTCTGGAGTGGCGTCGGCGGCCTGCACTCCAGGCAGAAAGCAAAAAGCCGGCGATGCTGACATCACCGGCCTTCTGTTTAGGCGCCCTTCTATAGGAGGAGGGTGTTTGTCATCCTTCTTCCTGGAAAGCCTCTTCCCGCTTGCTCTTGATGGAGGGAAGCATGACGACAACGATCATCAATGCGGAAGCAATCAGCAGGCCGGCAGACAGTGGACGGGTCAAGAAGGTACTCCAGTCACCCCGGGCCAGCAACAGCGCCCGGCGCAGGTTCTCTTCCATCATGGGACCGAGGATGAAGCCCAGCAGCAAAGGCGCCGGTTCGCAGCCCAACTTGTAGAAGGCATAACCCACCGCCGCAAAGCCGGCCGTCATGAAGACGTCGAAGTTGTTGTTGTTCAGCGAATAGGTACCGACGCAGCAGAACACGACGATGGCGGGGAACAGAAAGCGATAGGGCACCGTCAGCAGCTTGATCCAGATGCCGATCAGCGGCAGGTTCAGCACGATGAGCATCAGGTTGCCCAGCCACATCGACGCGATCAGCCCCCAGAACAGCTCCGGGTTGCTGGTCATGACCTGTGGGCCGGGCTGGATGCCCTTGATGGTCATCGCGCCGACCATCAGCGCCATCACCGGGTTGGGCGGGATGCCCAGCGTCAGCATCGGGATGAAGCTGGTCTGCGCGCCGGCGTTGTTGGCGCTCTCGGGGCCGGCCACGCCCTGGATGGCGCCCTTGCCGAAGGGCACGCGGGGGTTGCGGGCGACCTTCTTCTCCAGCGTGTAGGACGCAAACGAGGCCAGCAGCGCGCCGCCGCCGGGCAGCACGCCGAGGATGGAGCCCAGCGCCGTACCGCGCAACACCGAAGGCCAGGCGTCCTTGAAGTCCTCGCGCGTCGGCCACAGGCCCTTCACTTCCTTTGTGAAGACCTCGCGGTGCTCCTCGGGCTGTCCGAGATTGGCAATGATCTCGCCGAAGCCGAACACGCCCATCGCGATGACGACGAAACCGATGCCGTCGGTCAGCTCAGGGATGTCGAAGGAGAAGCGCGCCGTGCCGGTGATGACGTCGGTGTTGACTTGGCCCAGCAGCAGGCCCAGCACGATCATCGCGATGGCCTTGACCAGCGATCCCGAGGCCAGCACGACGGCGCCGACCAGGCCCAGCACCATCAGCGAGAAGTATTCGGCCGAGCCGAACTTGAAGGCCAGCTCGGTCAGCGGCGGCGCGAAGGCCGCGATAATGACGGTCCCCACGCAGCCGGCGAAGAAGCTGCCCAGGCCAGCGGCCGCGAGCGCGGCACCGGCGCGGCCGCGGCGGGCCATCTGGTAGCCGTCGATGGCGGTGACGACGGAGCTCGATTCGCCTGGCACGTTGATCAGGATGGCGGTCGTCGAACCACCGTACTGCGCGCCGTAATAGATGCCGGCCAGCATGATGAGGGCGGGCGTGGCGTCCAGCGTGTAGATGGACGGCAGCAGCATCGCGATAGTGGCGACGGGGCCCAGGCCCGGCAGCACGCCGATCAGCGTGCCTAGCACGGTACCGAAGAAGGCATAGGCCAGGTTCTGCAGCGTCAGCGCGGTCTGGAAGCCGAGCGCCAGGTTGTTCAACAGGTCCATGTCGCGCGCCTCAGCCGAAGTAGATGGGCCAGACCGGAATGGTCAGCTTCAGGCCCAGGATGAACAGTGCCCAGCTGCCCGCGGTGAGCAGTACGCTGCTGATCAGCACGTCGCGCCAATGGAACTCGCGGCCGGCCAGCGAAGACAGCAGCACGGTCAGCGGCAATGTGCAGATCAGGCCCAGGCGCGGCAGCGCGAGGCCGAAGACAAGGATGGCCAGCACGATGATGAGCAGCGGCCGCCAGGCGATGGCCCCGATGGGGTCTCCACCTTCGGACTCCAGCGTCAGCGCCTTGAACAGCACGAGTCCGCCCAGCAGGGCGAGCAGGATGCCGAGGCCGAAGGGAAAGTAGCCCGGGCCGGGCCGGGCCGAGGTGCCGAAGGAATACTCCATCGAACCCCAGGCGAAGGCCGCACCGATCACCAGGAACATCAGTCCGGACCAGAAGTCCCGCTGGCTTTTGATCTTCATTGCTCTTGTCTCCAGCGCCGCGGGAAGGCGCCTGTGTCGTGACGGAATTCTGTCAGCGGGGGCCGGCGCCCGGCCTGTGGATTACACGTATCAGCCTTCCCAGGTCGGCGTGCTGCGCAGGACTTCCTCCACGGTCGTCGCGCCCTCGGCCACCTTCATCGCACCGGCCAGCCGCAGCGGGCGCAGTCCCTCTTGCACGGCCTGGCGGCGCAGCGCGGACAGGTCCGTGATGGTCGCCTTCACGCCTTCGCTTACCGTGAGCAGCTCATAGAGGCCGGCGCGACCGCGGAAGCCGGTGTTGCGGCACTCCAGGCAGCCGACCGGCTTGTAGGGCTTCACGCCGCCGCCCAACCGCCAGTGGCGCACGAGGTCGTTGAGGCTCTCGCGCGTGACCAGCGGGTCGGGCTGCTTGCAGTGTGGGCACAGCGTGCGCACGAGGCGCTGGGCCAGCACGCCGATGATGGTGGCGCTGAGCAAATAGCTGGGCACGCCGAGGTCCAGCAGCCGGGTGATGGCGGAGACGGAGTCGTTGGTGTGCAGCGTGCTGAAGACCAGATGGCCGGTCAGCGAGGCCTGGATGGCCATCTCGGCCGTCTCCAGGTCGCGGATCTCACCGACCATGATGATGTCCGGGTCCTGCCGCATCAGCGCCCGCAGGCCCTCGGCGAAACCGAAGTCCAGCTGGTTCTGCACCTGGGTCTGGTTGAAGGCCGGCTCGATCATCTCGATCGGGTCTTCGATGGTCGTCACGTTGACCTCGTCCGTCGCCAGGCGCTTCAGCGTCGAATACAGCGTCGTCGTCTTGCCGGAGCCGGTCGGGCCGGTCACGAGGATGATGCCGTGGGGCTGCTTGACGAGGCCCTCCCAACGGTCCGAGTCATGCTGGCCGAAGCCCAGCGACGCCAGGTCCTTGACCGCCGTGTCAGGGTCGAAGATGCGCATGACCATCTTCTCGCCGAAGGCCGTGGGCAGCGTCGACAGCCGCATTTCGACTTCATCGCCGGCCGGGTTGCGTGTCTTGATGCGCCCGTCCAGCGGCCGGCGCTTCTCGACGACATCCATGCGGCCCAGCAGCTTGATGCGCGACGTCATCGCCGCCATCACCGTCGGCGGCAGTTGGTAGACCGTGTGCAGCACGCCGTCGATGCGAAAGCGGATGACGCCCATCTCGCGGCGCGGCTCCAAGTGGATGTCCGACGCGCGCTGGTCGAAGGCGTACTGCCACAGCCAGTCGACCACCTGCACGACGCCCTGGTCGTTGGCGTCGAGCTGCTTGTTGCTCCGGCCCAGTTCCACGAGCTGCTCGAAGCTCGCCACCTGGCTCTGCTCACCGGCCTTGGTCGCGGCGCGGACCGAGCGGGCCAGCGTGAAGAACTCGGTCGTGTAGCGCGCGATGTCCAGCGGGCTGGCGATGACCAGCCGCACCGGCTTGCGCACATGCGACTCGATCTGCGGCACCCAGCCGGTGTCGAAGGGTTCCGACGTCGCGATGGTCACGTCATTGATGCCGAACTGCACCGGCAGGCAGCGCTTGGCCTCGGCATAGCCGATGGACATCACATCACCAACACGGCCGACGTCGACCTTCAGCGGGTCGATGCGCAGATAGGGCAGACCCGCGCGCAACGCCAGCCATTCGGACAGCGAGTCCACGTCCAGCGGCTTGCCCGTCGCCAGGTGCACGAGGCTGGCATGCCCCAGCCGCACCAGCGGATGCAGCGAGCTGTCGCCGGCGCCCAGGCGCTGTTCGGTGCGCTGGGCCTGCCCCTCGTCGATGAGCCCGTCCTTCAGCAGCCACTTCAGCAGCTGACGCCATTCCAGGCGGCCCTCGGGCTTGCCGGATGAGGCCGTGGCGGGCGGGGAGTCGGACTTGGGCTTGGTGCTCATCGGTGTCGGATTCAAAGCGCCTGGAGGATGCTCGCCGGCAGCGGCCGCACGAGGCGTAGCCACTTGCGGGCCGGCAGCTTGAAGCGCGATTCGATATTAGCCGCGCGCTGCTCCAGCACGTCGCGGTCCGGCACCGCCACGCCGCGGGCGGCGACGACGATGGTGTTGCCTTCCTTGGTCGGCGCCAGGCTCCAGACCTGGTCTGACCCGAAGGCCCGGGCGATGCGCAGCGCGCTGCGCGCGAAGCTGGCGCTGCGGCCGAACAGATTGACCGTCATCAGCCCGCCATCGGCCAGCACGCCGCGGCAGGCGGCGTAGAAGGCCTCGTCGTCCAGCACCGGCGACGCGGCGTCGTGGTCGTAGAGGTCGACATTGAGCACGTCGGCCGTCTGCAGATTCGCGTCGTCGGCCACCCAGCGGCCGGCGTCCTCGTTGACGACGTTCAGCCGTGCATCGTTGGCGGGCAGGCGGAACCACTGCCGGCAGGCCGCAATGACCTCGGGGTTGATCTCGACGGCCGTCGTGCGCATCTTCAATTGACCATGGCAGAAGCGCGTCAGCGCCGCGGCGCCCAGGCCCAGCTGCACGGCATGGCCCTGGTCCAGTTCGGCTTCATCGCGCCACAGCATCCACGTGCACATGCGCTGGATGTATTCGAGTTCGAGCTGGTCGGGCTTTCGGATGCGCATCGCGCCCTGCACCCAGATCGAGTCCAGGTGCAGGAAGCGAACGCCGTCGAATTCGCTCAGCGTCGCCGGGCCCCAGGTCTGTCTAGTCTTTGTCATCGCCCAGCATCGTAGCGAGCGCCTCGCGCCATGCGGCGATCTTGGCCGCCAGGCTCTGGCCCGCGTGGGCCGGGCTGGTGGACGGCAGGCGCAGCACGGGCAGGTGGATGGCGCCCAGCGCCAGCAGCGTCTGCTTGTGCGCAAGCGTCCCGTTGCAGGCGATGGCGCGCAGGTGCGGTAGCCGCGCCACCAGCTCGCGCAGATCGCTCGGCTCGGCGGCCTCGATGGCTGTGTCCAGGCTGCCCTCGCGACGGCAGGCAGCGACGGCGTCCCACAGTGCGATGCGATGACGGCGCAGCGCCCGCAGGCGCTCGGCATAGGCCAGCGACACCAGGTCCTCGCCGGTCAACGCAGCCATGACCGGCCAGAAGGCGTTGCGCGGATGGGCGTAGTACTGCGCCGCCTGCAGTGACGCCGCGCCCGGGAAGCTGCCCAGCACCAGCAGCCGGGCCCGCGTGTCGAACACCGGCGCCAGGCCCACGAGGCGCCGCTCGGTGTCCGGGTTTGCGGGATTGGTGCCGCAGGCCGATGGTTGAGACGATGATGACGGGGTTTTCAACGGGAGGATCTGAAATGCTGAACACCGAAGCGATCTGGCAGTTTCTCAGCACCCAGGGTGCGGACTTCGGCCTCAAGGTGCTGGCGGCGATCGCAGCCTGGGTGGTGGGCCGGTGGCTCATTTCATTGGCGCTGCGGCTGTTCTCGGCCGCCCTGCTGCGCGGCAAGCACATCGACCCGACGCTGGTCACCTATCTGCGCTCCATCCTGAGTGTGCTGCTGAACATCGTGCTGATCCTGTCCATCCTGGACATCTTCGGCGTCAAGACCACCTCCTTCGCCGCGCTGCTGGCCGGCGCGGGCCTGGCCATCGGCACGGCCTGGGGCGGGCTGCTGACCCACTTCGCAGCGGGCGTCTTCATGCAGGTGCTGCGGCCCTTCAAGGTCGGCGACTTCGTGCAGGCCGGCGGCGTGACCGGCACGGTCACCGAGATCGGCCTGTTCGGCACGACGATCACCAGCCCCGACAACGTGCACAACATCGTCGGCAACAACACCATCTTCAGCGGCGCCATCCAGAACTTCTCGACTTTGGCGCACCGCCGCGTCGACTGCGTGGCCAAGGTCGCCAACAGCGTCGACCCGCTGGACGCCATCGCTCGCCTGCGGCCTGCGATCGCCGCCATTCCCAACGTGATGCCCGCGCCGGCGCCCGACATCGAGATCCTGCAGTTCACGCCCGAAGGGCCGCTGCTGGCCGTGCGGCCCTACTGCCACACCGACCACTACTGGCAGGTCTACTTCGACACCCACAAGGCCATCGTCGCGACCTTCGGGGCGGCGGGCTACCCGGTGCCGGAGACGCCTCTCGCTCCTCGGAATCGCTGAGCCCCATGGCCGATCTCGTCGCCCGCATCGGCGCCCTGTGGCGCTACCCCGTCAAGTCCTGCGCCGGCGAGGCCGTCGACACGCTGACGCTCGACGCCGACGGCTGGCCCGCCGGCGACCGCGGTTGGGGTGTCGTCGATGCCGGTGGTGAGCTGACGTGGATGGGCGCGCATCCGCGGCTGGCGCTGGTCAGCGCCGCCTTCACGTCTGACGGGCTGGCCTTGCGTGCCGAAGGGCACTCGCTGACCGTGCCGCTGGACGGCGGTGACGAGATCGCTGCGCGCGGCTGGAACGGTGAGCGCCAGGACTTCGACACGCTGCAATGCTGGGATGCCGGCGCCGCCGCCGCCGCGCTGTTGCACGCGACGACCGGCGAGCGGTTGCGCCTCGTGCGCTTGAGCCACGCGGCCCAGCGCCGGCCCTTCCTCAATGCCTTGCATGTCGTCAGCGACGCTTCGCTGCAGGCTTGGCAGCAAACCATCGCGCAACCGCTGACCGGCTTCGCCCAGCGCGCCCGGCCCAACATCGTGCTGCAGGCGGAGGACGGCGGCGAACTGCCACCCTTCATCGAGGACATCGTCACCGAGGCCCGTATCGGCGCGCTGACACTGAACCCCACCTCGGTCTGCGTGCGCTGCGTGATGCCGACCGTGGACCCGGCCACCGGCGAGCCGCAGCCCATCGCGCTGGATGCACTGACGCGGCTCAGCGCCGAACGTGTGCCGGGTGCGCCGGTGCAGTTCGGCGTCTATGCGCGCGGCAGCGGTGCGGGCGTGTTGCGCGTGGGCGACCGCGTCGAGTTGAGCCTGAACTTCTGATCAGCGCAGCCGCGGCAACGCCGCGCGCGCATTGGCGTTGGTGATGCGGGCCGTCTGCTCGGCCGTCCAGCCGCGCAGCTCGGCCAGGCTTTTGGCGATGCGCGGCAGCTCGGCCGACTCGTTGCGCGCCTGCCCAGGCTCGGCCTCGCGCTGCTCCGCGGTCTTGTAGAGCCAGTGCGGCGGGATGTCGGGCGCGTCGGTCTCCATGACCAGCGCCGTCTCCGGCACCGTCGCGGCGATGCGGCGGATCTGCAGCGAGCGGTCGAAGGTCAAGCTGCCGCCGAAGCCCAGCTTGAAGCCCAGGTCGATGAAGGCTTGCGCCTGCTGCTCGCTGCCGTTGAACGCATGCGCGATGCCACCATGCGTGAAGCCGACGCGGCGCAGTCCGGCCAGCAGCTTGTCGGCGCTGCGGCGCACATGCAGCAGCACCGGCAGGCCGGCGCGTTTGGCGAGCTTGAGCTGCTCGACGTAGAAGTGCGTCTGCGTGGGCTCGTCAATGCCTTTGACGAAGTAATCCAGGCCGATCTCGCCGACGGCGACCAGGCGCTCGTCGTCCCGGTGCCGCTCCAGCGCCTCGGCCACGCGGTCCAGATCAGCCGGCTTCGCGCCCATCACGCACAGCGGATGGATGCCCAGCGCGTAGCTGAAGTCGTGCTCGTGGGCCAGTTCGCGCACGCGCTCCAGGTTGTGTGCGTCGACGGCGGGAATGACGATCTGCGTGACGCCCGTGGCCCTGGCGCGGGCGACGACGGCGTCACGGTCGGCGTCGAACTCGGCCGCGTCGAGGTGGCAGTGGGTGTCTATCCACATGCCGGCCGTTCTACCTCAGCGGAACACCACCGTCCGGTTGCCGTTCAACAGCACCCGATGCTCGGCATGCCACTGGATGGCCCGCGCCAGCGCCACGCATTCCATGTCACGGCCGATGCCGACGAGCTGCTCCGGCGGCATGCTGTGGTCGATGCGGGCGACCTCCTGCTCGATGATCGGGCCCTCGTCGAGGTCGCTGGTCACGTAGTGGGCCGTCGCGCCGATCAGCTTCACGCCGCGCTCATAGGCCTGGTGATAGGGCTTGGCGCCCTTGAAGCTGGGCAGGAAGCTGTGATGGATGTTGATCGCGCGGCCGCTCAGGTCGCGGCACAGCTCGGGCGATAGGATCTGCATGTAGCGCGCCAGCACGACGAGGTCGATCCTGTTCTCTGCCACGACCTCGCGGACCTTGGCTTCCTGCGCCTGCTTCTGCGCGTCGGTGCCGCCCAGCAGCGGGAAGTGGTGGAAGGGAATGTTGTGCGACGCCGCGAGCTGGTAGAAGTCGCGGTGGTTGGACACGATGGCCGGGATCTCGATGGGCAGATGCCCAGTCTGCACGCGGAACAGCAGATCGTTCAGGCAATGGCCCAGCTTGGAGACCAGCAGCAGCACGCGCGTCTTGCGGGCGCGGGCGACCAGCTCCCAGTCCATGCCGAACTCGTCGGCCAGCGGCTTGAACGCCGCCTGCAGCGCAGCCTCTTCGGCCGAAGCCTCGAACTCGATGCGCATGAAGAAGCGCGCATGGTCGGCGTCGCCGTGCTGGTGCGACGTGATGATGTTGCCGCCCTGCTGCAGCAGCACACCGGTGACGGCATGGACGATGCCGGCGCGGTCGGGACAGGAAAGCTTGAGGACGAAACGCGGATTCATGAGGCTTGGAATTGTCCCGCGACGAGCAGCAGCTGCCGGTCGCAGCGCGCCGCGAGGTCGCGGTCATGGGTGACGAGGACGAAGGCGGTGCCCAGCTCGCGGGCGCGCTCCAGCATCAGCGCGAAGACGGCGGCGGCCGTGTCGCGGTCGAGGTTGCCGGTGGGTTCGTCGGCCAGCACGCAGGCCGGATGCGTGACGAGGGCCCGCGCGATGGCCACGCGCTGGCGCTCGCCGCCCGACAGCTCGGCCGGCCGGTGATGCACGCGCTCCTTGAGGCCGACGCGGGCAAGCATCTCGGCAGCCGCCTCGCGCGCCTGGCCGGGCGTCTGGCGACGGATGCGCAGCGGCATGGCGACGTTGTCGAGCGCCGAGAACTCGGGCAGCAGGTGATGGAACTGGTAGACGAAGCCCAGGTGCTCGTTGCGCCAGCGGCCGCGCTCGGCCTCGTCCATCTTCGCCAGCGGCCGGCCCTTCAGCGTGACGGCGCCTGCGGTCGGCTGGTCCAGCCCGCCGAGCAGGTGCAAGAGCGTCGACTTGCCTGAGCCCGAGGCGCCGACGATGGCCAGCGTCTCGCCGGCCTTCACGTTCAGGTCGACGCCGCGCAGCACGGTGACATCGAGGCCGCCTTCGGCAAAGCGGCGGGTCAGGCCGGTCGCTTGAAGGATTTGCTCACTCATAACGCAGCGCCTCCGCCGGCTGCACGCGGCTGGCGCGCCAGCTCGGATAGAGCGTGGCGAGGAAGGACAGCACCAGCGACACGAGGGCGATGGGCACGATGTCGCCGCTCTGCGGGTCGCTGGGCATCTGGCTGATCAGGTAGATGCTGCCGGGCAGGAAGCTGACGTTCAGCAACCGCTCGATGAAGGGCACGATGACGTCGACGTTGAAAGCCACCAGCAGGCCGAAGGCCACGCCGCTGAGCGTGCCGATGACGCCGGCCAGCGCGCCCTGCACGATGAAGATGCCCATGATGGAACGCGGGCTCGCGCCCAGCGTGCGCAGGATGGCGATGTCGCTCTGCTTGTCGGTCACCGTCATCACCAGCGTTGAGACGAGGTTGAAGGCCGCGACGGCGACGATCAGCGTCAGCACGATGCCCATCATGCGTTTTTCGATCTGCACGGCGTCGAACCAGGTCGCGTTGGCGCGGGTCCAGTCGCGCACCAGGATGTCGGGGCCCATCGCCTGCGCCATCTCGCCGGCCACGCGGCGCGCGTCGTGCACATTGCGCAGCTTGAGCTGCACGCCGGTCGGGCCCTCGGTGCGGAACAGCTTGGCGGCGTCGTCGATGTGAACGAGTGCCAGGCCGGAGTCGTACTGGTAGTGGCCGGAGCTGAAGGTGCCGACGACGTTGAGGCTCTTCAGCCGCGGCACGACGCCGGCCGGCGTGACCTGGCCGCCGGGCAATACCACGGTGATCTTATCGCCCTCGGCCACGCCGAGTTCGCGTGCCAGCTCGTGGCCCAGCACGATCCCCCAGGTGCCGGGCTGCAGGCGCGAGAAGACGCCTTCCTTGAGCTGCGCACCGAGCGTCGTCACCTGCGCTTCGTCGGCCGGCGAGATGCCGCGGATGATGGCGCCCTTCATGTCGTCGGTGCCGCGCGCGATGAGCGCCTGGCCGGAGACGAAGGGCGCGACGCCGATGACCTCCGGGTTCTGGCGCGCCTTGGCGGCCGTGGCCTGCCAGTCCGGCAGCGCCTGGCCGGAATAGTTCAGCAGCTCGACGTGGGCGATGACGTTGAGCATGCGGTCGCGCACGTCGCGCTGGAAGCCGTTCATGACCGACAGCACGATGATGAGCGCCGCCACGCCCAGCGCGATGCCCAGCATGGACACGCCCGAGATGAAGCTGATGAAGCGGTTGCGCCGCCCGCCGCGGCCGGCGCGCGTGTAGCGCAGGCCGACCTGGAGTTCAAACGGCAGGGGCATGGGGCATTGCAAGGGCGGTCGGCATGGGGCCGCGATGGTAACTGGGCGGCCTCGCGGCACTTGTAGGCGAGCAGGAGGCGGCGCGCTGCGGACCGGCGCCGGGCCGCCGCAAGCCGGCCCGCAGTCGATGCTTGCCCGCGTTCAGCGTGGCAAGACTGGACGAGGGGCTTCAGTGAAGCATCTGCTCGACCTCGGCTGCGGGGTCGCCCGCCGCCGCGACCTTGGCGGCCAGCAGCTCCAGGTCGAGGTGCAGATGCTCGATGAGCTCGGGCACGGCCGCCTTGAGCGCATGCACGGGTTCGTCATGGTGCTCGGCCGCGTCGGCCAGCACCTCGGCCACGTGCAGCACGGCGGCGATCAGCGAGAAGGGGCGGATGTCCAGCGGCGTGTTGGCGTCCTTGAAGGCCTCGACCATGCGGTCCGGGAAATGCCAGTGCGAGGCCAGCGAGGCCGTCACGTCGGCATGCGTGCAGCCGAAGCGGTGCTCCTCCAGCGAGAAGCGGCTGCCGGGCTCGGCGGCATGGGCCTCGACGTCGGCCACCAGTTGGGGCGCGTCGACGGCCATCAGCAGCTGGCCGGTGCGCAGCATCAGGCCGGCGAGGTAGGCGGTGTCGGTGGTCGCGTCGTCGGCGCCCAGCATGCGGGCGAGGATGCGCGAGTAGTTGGCGGTGGCGATGCTGTGGCGCCAGAAGACCGTGCGGTCCAGGCCCTGCACCTTGGGAAAGGCGCCGCTGAGGCAGGCGGCCATGGCCAGGTTGCGCAGCGCCTCCAGGCCCAGCGCGTGGGCGGCGTCGACGACGGTGGCGATCTGGTGCGAGGGGCTGTAGTGGGCCGAGTTGGCCAGGCGCAGCACCTTGGCGCTCAACGCCCCGTCCTTCTCGATGAGGGCCGCGATCTGCGCGAGGCCGACATGGTCGTCATCGAAGCTCTTCAGAAGCCTGGACGCCACCTCGGGCATCGTGGGCAGGGCGTTGTGCCTGACGAAGAAACGCTCGGCGGCTGCAGTCATCGGGGACTCCCGGGTCTCGATAGGGTGCGGCCCAGTCTAGGACGAAGGTTGGCGTGCCGCCACCGGCTTCACCAGCCTTCAATGATCAGCAACGCACGGAAATCATTGACATTGGTGAAGCTCGGCCCGGGGCTCAGCAGATCCCCCAGCGGCGCGAAGAAGCTGGCGCTGTCGTGGCCGTCCAGCAGTGCCTGCGGGTTCAGGCCGAGGGCCCGCGCGCGGCCCAGGCTGGTGGGCGTCAGCAAGGCGCCGGCATGCGGGCCCACGCCGTCGATGCCATCGGTGTCGGCGGCCAGCGCCCAGACGCCCGGCTCGCCTTGCAGCGCCAGCGCGCAGCCGAGCAGGAACTCGGTGGCGCGGCCGCCCTGCCCCGTCGGCCTGGCGGCATCGACGGTCACCGTCGTCTCGCCGCCGGACAGCAGCACGCAGGGCCTGGCGAAGGGCTGGCCGCGGCGCGCGACGGCGCGGGCCAGCGCCGCATGCAGGCCGCCGACGACGCGGGACTCGCCCTCGATCTCGTCGCTAAGGATGTGGGCCGCCAGGCCGTGCGCACGGGCCGTGTTGGCGGCGGCCTCCAGGCTCAATTGCGGCGTGGCCAGCATGACGAGCTCGTGGCCGGCCTCGGCGAAGCCGCCGGGCTTGGGCGTCTCGAAGGCGCCCGTGGCCAGGCCCTCGCGCGCGGCGGCCGGCAGGTCGATGCGATAGCGGCGGCAGATGGCCAGCGCATCGGCGCAGGTCGTCGCGTCGGCCACGGTCGGGCCGGAGGCGATGACAGCAGGATCGTCGCCCGGCACGTCGCTGATGGCCAGCGTCAGCACGCGCGCCGGCGCACAGGCCGCGGCCAGCCGCCCGCCCTTGATGGCCGACAGGTGCTTGCGCACGCAGTTCATCTCGACGATGGACGCGCCGCTGTTGAGCAGCGCGCGGTTGACGGCCTGCTTGTCGGCCAACGTGAGGCCCGGCGCCGGCAGGCTCAGCAGCGCGGAGCCGCCGCCGGAGATCAGGCAGATGACGAGGTCGTCGGCCGTGAGGCCGCGGGTCAGCGACAGCAGTCTCTCGGTCGCCGCGAGACCTGCCGCGTCGGGCACCGGGTGGGCGGCCTCGACGACCTCCAGCCGGCGCGGCTTCCAGCCCGGCGGCACATGGCCGTAGCGTGTGATGACGAGGCCGGACAGCGGCGCATCAAGCGGCCAGGCTGCTCCCAGCGCCTGGGCCATCGCGCCACCGGCCTTGCCGGCGCCGAGCACCAGCGTGCGGCCTTTCGGCGGCGGTGGCAGGTGCGCGGCCAGCACTCGCCCCGGCAGCGCCCGCGCGACGGCCACGTCGTAGAGCTGGCGCAGCAGGGCGCGCGGGTCGAGCGTCATTTCTGCAAGGCCCACCGGCCGATCAGCGCGCGCTCGATATCTGTCATGCCGGTCGCGTTGTTCAGCGGCATCGCGCGCTGCACGACGACCTGCTGGTAGATCTGGGCCTTGTGGCTGTTCAGGCCCTCGGCCGAGTCCAGCCGCACGCCCTTCTGCGCGACCTCGCCCGTGTGGCAGGCCAGGCAGCGCTGGGCCGCGATCGCCTGCACCTGCTCCAGCGTGACGGGCACCACGGCGGCCACCGCGGGCGCCGGCTTCGGCGCCATCCACACGATGAGCCCCGCCAGCAGCGCGAGCGCCAGCGCCACCGCGCCCCAGCTGTTGACGCCCTTGTGCCGCTTCACGAAGAAGATGCGGATGGCCACGCCCACGGCCATCAGCACGCACAGCACGACCCAGTTGTGCGGATGCTGGTGCAGCATGCCGTAGTGGTTGCTGAGCATCGCGATCAGCACCGGCAGGCCGAACCAGGTGTTGTGCACGCTGCGCTGCTTGCCGCGCTGGCCATGGATGGGATCGGGCCTCTCGCCGGCGCGCATCTGCGCGATGACTTTGCGCTGGCCCGGGATGATCCAGTGCGCGACGTTGGCCGTCATCATCGTCGCCAGCGTCGCGCCGACGATGAGGAAGGCCGCGCGGCCGGCGAACAGTTGGCAGGCCAGCCAGCTCGCGAAGACGACGAAGACCGCGACGACGGCCAGCACGCGGCCGTCGTTGCCGATCTGCCCGTCCTTCGTGCGGCCGAGCGTCTGGCAGGCGGCGTCGTACACGCCCGTGCCGACGACGAGGAAACCCAGCGCCGCCGCCACCGCCTGCCAGGGCGCGCCCCAGGCGTGCACGCGCGGGTCGATCAGCATCTGGCTGGCGTTGAAGAGATAGAGCACGACGAACAGCGCGAAGCCGCTCATCCACGTCCAGTAGCTCTCCCAATAAAACCAATGCAGGTCCTTCGGAAGATTCGAAGGCGCGACCATGTACTTCTGCGGGTTGTAGAAGCCGCCGCCATGCACGGCCCAGAGCTCGCCGTCCACGCCCTTGGCCTTGAGGTCGGCGGCCTCCGGCTTGACGAGGTGGTTGTCCAGCCAGACGAAGTAGAAGGAAGCGCCAATCCAGGCGATGACGGTGATGACGTGCAGCCAGCGCAGCAGCAGGTTGGCCCAGTCGAGCAGGTAGATGTCCATGAGCGGTGGAGTTCTCGAACGGCCCCACCACGGCGGGTGCTGTGGGGCCTCAAGCGTCGCGTCCGCAGGCCTCCAGACCTGACACCGCTGCGACGGCCGCAGTGTATGCAGGATGCGGGCCAGTCCTTCAGCGGTCGAGGCGGAAGAAGGCGACCGCCTCCACCAGCTGCTGGGCCTGCCCGCGCAGGCTCTCGGCCGCCGCGGCGCTCTGCTCGACGAGGGCGGCGTTCTGCTGCGTGCTCTGGTCCATCTCGCCGATGGCCGCGCCCACCTCGTTGACGCGGGCCGCCTGCTGCGCGCCGGCCGCGCTGATGTCGTTGACGATGCTGTCCACCTTCTGGATGGCCTGCACCACCTGCTGCATCGTCGCGCCGGCATGGTCGACCTGCGACGAACCCTGCTGGATCTGCTCGACGCTGGCGGTGATGAGCTGCTTGATCTCCTTGGCGGCCGTGGCGCTGCGCTGGGCCAGGCTGCGCACCTCGCCGGCCACGACGGCGAAGCCGCGCCCCTGCTCGCCGGCGCGCGCCGCCTCCACGGCGGCATTCAGCGCCAGGATGTTGGTCTGGAAGGCGATGCCGTCGATGACGCCGATGATCTCGGCGATGCGGCTGGAGCTGCTGGAAATGCCGCGCATCGTGTCGACGACGCCGCCCACCACCTGGCCGCCCTGTGCCGCGACACCCGAGGCCTGGGTCGCCACCCCGCTGGCCTCCTGCGCATTGCTGGCGCTCAGCAGCGCCTGCTGGCGCAGCGACTCCATCGAGCCCGCCGTGCGCTGCAGCGCCGCAGCCTGCAGTTCGGTGCGCTGCGACAAGTCGCTGTTGCCCATCGCGATCTCCTGGCTGGCCGTGGCCACGCTCTCCGCGCCCTGGCGCACCTGGGCGACGACGCTGGACAGGCGCTGCTGCATCTGCGCCACGCCCGCCATCAGGCTTTCGCTGTCGGCGGCCTTGACCGGCACGCGCTGCGTCAGGTCGCCCTCGGCGATCGCCCGCAGCTGGCGCGCCGCCTCGCGCGGTTCGCCGCCCAGCTCGCTGACGAGATTGCGCGACAGCAGCACCGCCAGCGCCAGCCCCGACAGCACGCTGACCACCACCATGCCCCAGATGAAATGCCGGACGCCGGTGAAAACCGCCTTGGCCTTCTGGCCGGCCTCCTCGCCGGACTTGAAGCCGGCCGCGGACAGCTTGTCCAGCGCCATCACCATGTCGTCGAAATTGGACTTGCCCGCGCCCTCGCTGATGTCCTTGGCGTCGTCCTGCTTGCCGCCCTTGCCCAGCGCCACGACCTTGGCGGCCACGTCCAGATAGGCCTTCAGCGCCTTGTCCAGCCCCTCGCGCAGCGTGCGCTGCTCGCCGTCGACGACGAGCTGCGCATGCGCCGCGAGCGCCTCCTGGGCGGTCTTGAGGGCTCCGTCCATCTTCTCGCGGTATTCATCCATGTAGCCCGCGTCCGCCGCCGTCGAGTGCTTGACCTCGAACTCCCGGTACTCGAGCAAGGCCGCGCGAGCCCCCGCAAGATGACCAGCGCCCGGCAGCCAGCGCAACGCCAGCTCGCCCGACGCCTCGTGCACGCGGCTCAGCGACAGCAGGGATGCAATGCCCAGGCCGGCGCTGAGCACCAGCAGCCAGCCGAAGGCGAGCGCGAGCTTGTGTGCGGTGGCGAGCCCCGCGAGCCGGCGGCGGACGGCCGCCAGCCTTGCCTTGGCGGCGCCGAACATGTCAGTTCTTCTTGAAGCCGACGTAGGTCAGGCCGAGGATGGCGCCCTTGTCGTCCTTGATCGGGTGGTAGCAGGCGTTGAAGGGCGTGCCGAGCACGTCGACGTCGCCACAGAAGGGCTGACCCTTGCTGACGGCCTCGTAGGCCTTGGCACGCGCCAGCTGCGTACCGACGCCACGCTTGCCTTCGGGCGTCAGCACGTTGGTGCTGACGCGCACGAACTCGTCGCCGCTCTTGACGAAGATCGTCGCGGTCGCGCCGGTCTTCTTCTTGATGTCGTCGACGAGGTCGTAGTTGTTGTTCAGCTTGCGCGGGCCGAAATAGAAGCCCGGCACTTCCTTGTCGCCCGCCTTCTCGGTGCCTTCCAGCTTGGGCGCGCCCAGCTTGGCCAGGCGAGCGTCCAGATCGGCGATGACGGCCTTGGGATCGTTGGCCTGGGCCCAACTGGCGCAGGACAGCGTCGTCATCACGGCCAGGGACAGGAGCGACTTGATGGTGATGGTCTTCACGGCGATGCCTCCACGGTTGATGAATGCCGTTCAGAAACGGCCGAACGGGCGCATCTTCGGCAACACCGCCCGCAGCGGCAAGCTCAGGTTCACGGCAACGTGAGGATTTGTGCCAGCACCGCCACCGCGATGACAGCCGGTTGCTTGCCAGCAACGCCTGGCACCCCGATGGGGCACACGACCCGCGCCTGCTCGGCCTCGGTGAAACCGCGCGCCTGCAGGCGCTGGCGGAAGCTCGCCCATTTGCTGCGGCTGCCGATGAGGCCGATGAAGGCCAGGTCGCCGCGTTCTCGCTGGCGCTTCAGGCAGGCGGTGACGAGGTTGAAGTCCTCGGCATGGCTGTAGCTCATGATGAGGACGGCCGCGCCGGGCGCAAGGTCGGGCACGGCATCGGCGATGGGATCGACCGCTTCCTGACGCCAGTGCGGCGCGGGCGCATCGGCGGGAAACTGGTCTGCGCGGCTGTCGATCCAGTGCAGCGCCAGCGGCAGGTCACGCGCGATGCGGGCGATGGCGCGGCCGACGTGGCCCGCGCCGAACATCGCCAGCGGCCGCAGGGTCTCGGCGGGCAGTCGGGTCTGCAGGTCTTCGCCGGCCGCGACACGCTCGAAGCGCAACCAGACGACACCGCCGCAGCACTGGCCGAGGCCGGGGCCGAGGGGGTAGCGCACCTCCTCTTCAAGTTCGCCGCCGGCCAGTGCCGTGCGGGCACGGGCGATGGCGTCGAATTCCAGATGGCCGCCGCCAACCGTACCGTCGATGCCGTCGGCGGTGACGGCCATCCACGCGCCGACCTCGCGCGGCACGCTGCCCGACGTGCGGCCAACGGTGACGAGGATCAGGTCTTCAACTGCCACGGTAAGTCGAATACGACCACGGCGACACCAGCAGCGGCACGTGGTAGTGCGAGGTCTCGTCCGCAATGCCGAAATCCAGCGGCACCTCGTCGAGGAAGGCCGGCTCCGGCAGCACGCCGCCGCGGGCGCGGAAATAGGCGGCCACCTCGAACACGAGGCGATAGCGGCCGGCCGTGAAGGTCGCGCCATCCAGCAGCGGCCCGTCGGCCCTGCCATCCCCGTTCAGGTGCAGGCTGCGCAGCCATTTGGGGCCCTCCGCATCAAAACGGTAGAGGCGCACGGCCATGCCGGCGGCGGGGCAGCCGTTGGCCGTGTCGAGTACATGTGTTGTCAGTTTGCCCATTGAGGCTCCGTTGCCTGTCGAGTGCTGCGGCTTGATGCAAAGTGTAGGGATGAGCATCGCACGCTACCCCCGCGACCTGATCGGCTACGGCGAGAACCCGCCTCATGCGCAATGGCCGGGCCAGGCCCGCGTGGCCGTGCAGTTCGTCCTCAACTACGAAGAGGGTGGCGAGAACTCGGTGCTGCACGGCGACGCCGGCAGCGAGCAGTTCCTGTCCGAGATGTTCAACCCCGCAAGCTACCCGGCGCGGCACCTGAGCATGGAAGGCATCTACGAGTACGGCTCGCGTGTCGGCGTGTGGCGGCTGCTGAAGGAATTCGAGCAGCGCGCGCTGCCGCTGACGGTCTTCGGCGTCGGCATGGCGCTGGAGCGCTGCCCCGACGTGACGCAGGCCTTCGTCGAACTCAACCACGAGATCGCCTCGCACGGCTGGCGCTGGATTCATTACCAGAACATGGAAGAGGACACGGAGCGCGCCCACATGGCGCAGGCCATGGCCTCGCTGCAGCGCCTGACGCTGGGCCGCCCCGCCGACGGGCTGCATGGCCTGGGCTGGTACACGGGCCGCGACAGCCCCAACACGCGCCGCCTCGTGGCCGACTTCGGCGGTTTCGAGTACGACAGCGACTACTACGGCGACGACCTGCCCTTCTGGCTGCAGGTGCGCAAGACGAATGGCGAACTGGCGCCCCATCTCGTCGTGCCCTATACGCTCGACTGCAACGACATGCGCTTTGCGCTGCCGCAGGGCTTCAGCCATGGCGAGCCCTTCTTCGAGTACCTGAAGGACACGTTCGACGTGCTGTACGCGGAGGGCGCCGAGGCGCCGAAGATGATGAGCATCGGCATGCACTGCCGGCTGCTCGGCCGCCCGGGGCGCATGCGCGCGCTGCAGAAATTCCTCGATCACATCGAGGCCCATGACCGCGTGTGGGTGTGCCGGCGGCTGGACATCGCCCGGCACTGGAAGAGCGTCCACCCCTTTGACGCACGCACCGCCTTCGTTTGGGAATGAATACGAATATGGGGTCAGAGTCAATTTTCCTGGTGCAGCTGAACCGCGCCTCATCGGCCGAATTCGCCGCCCTGCTCGACGGCGTCTACGAGCATTCGCCATGGATCGCCGAACGCGCCGCAGCGGCCCGGCCTTTTGCCTCTCTCGCGGCATTGAAGGTCGCGCTGGCCCGCGTCGTGCGCGAGTCATCACTCGACGAGCAACTGGGCCTGATCCGCGCCCACCCCGAGCTGGCCGGCAAGGCCGCGGTGGCCGGCGAGCTGACGGCCGAGTCGACCCATGAGCAGCAGAAGGCCGGCCTGACCGCCTGCACGCCCGAGGAGTTCGCCAGGCTCCAGAAGCTCAACGCCGACTACAACGCGCGCTTCGGCTTCCCGTTCATCCTGGCCGTGCGCGGGCCGCGCGGCACCGGCTTCACGCGACAGGAAATCATCGCGACCTTCGAGCGCCGCCTGCGCGCCCATCCGGACGTCGAACGCGCCGAATGCCTGCGCCAGATCCACCGCATCGCCGAGATCCGCCTGAACGACAAGTTCGGCGTGATGCCGCTGCTGGGCCAGCAGCTGTGGGACTGGGCCGCCGAGCTGGCCGCGCACAGCGAGACCGAGGACTTCCTGACCTGCACCTATGCCACGCCCGCGCACACGGCCGTCGCCGAGCAGCTGATGGCCTGGATGCGCGACTGCGGCTTCGACGAGGTCAGTCGCGATGCGGTCGGCAATGTCGTCGGCGTCTACAAGGGCACGACCGACCAGCGCCTGCTGACCGGCAGTCACTACGACACCGTGCGCCGCGCCGGTCGCTTCGACGGGCGGCTGGGTATCTTCGTGCCCATGCTGGTCGTGCGTGAACTGCACCGCGCCGGCAAGCGCCTGCCCTTCGGCATCGAGGTCGTCGGCTTCTCCGAGGAAGAAGGCCAGCGCTATGCGGCGACCTTCCTGGCGTCCAGCGCGCTGACGGGCAAGTTCGACGCAGCCTGGCTGGCGCAGACCGACGCCGCGGGCATCACGCTGAGCGACGCGATGCGCGAGGCCGGCCTGCCCAGCACGCTGGACGCCATCGCGGCCTGCAGGCGCGATGCGTCGTGCTACCTCGGCTTCGTCGAAGTCCACATCGAGCAGGGCCCGGTGCTGGACAGCCTGGACCTGCCGCTGGGCATCGTCACCAGCATCAACGGCAGCCGGCGCTACACCGGCGAGATCGTCGGCCTGGCCAGCCATGCCGGCACGACGCCGATGGGCCAGCGCCGGGACGCGGCGGCGGGCGTCGCGGAACTCATCCTGTTTGCCGAACAGCGCGCGGCGGCCGTGCCGGACGTGGTGGCCACGGTCGGCATGCTGGAGGTGCCGTCGGGCTCCATCAACGTCGTCCCCGGCCGCTGCCGCTTCAGCCTGGACCTGCGCGCGACGACCGACACCGCCCGCGACGCACTGGACGCCGATGTGCGCGGCAAGCTCGACGAGATCTGCCAGCGCCGCGGCCTGAGCTGCACGCTGCAGCCGACGATGGCCGCCAACGCCGCGCCGAGCGACGCCGCCTGGCAGTCGCGCTGGGAAGCGGCCGTCACCGCGCTCGGCCTGCCGCTGCACCGCCTGCCGTCCGGCGCCGGCCACGACGCGATGAAGATGCACGAGCTGCTGCCGCAGGCCATGCTCTTCGTGCGCGGCGGCAATGGCGGCATCAGCCACAACCCGCTGGAGTCGGTGTCGGTGGATGATGCGGAGCTGGCCATCCAGGCGTTTCAGCGTCTGATCGAGTCGCTGGCCTGACGCAATCACCATGACCGCAATCGACACCCTCATCGCTTCACGCTTCGACGACGAAGTCCGCTTCCTGCAGCAGCTCGTCCGCATCCCCACCGACACCCCGCCTGGCAACAACGCGCCGCATGCCTACCGCACGGCCGAGCTGCTGGCGGAGCTGGGCTTCGAGGCCGAGAAGCACACCGTGCCTGCCGCCGAGGTGCATGCGGCCGGCATGCAGTCGGTCACCAACCTCATCGTGCGGCACCGCTTCTCTGAAGACGGCCCGACCATCGCGCTGAACGCGCATGGCGACGTGGTGCCGCCCGGCGAAGGCTGGACGCACGAGCCTTATGGCGCCGAGATCGTCGACGGCAAGCTCTACGGCCGCGCCGCCGCCGTCAGCAAGAGCGACTTCGCGACCTATACCTTCGCGCTGCTGGCGTTGAAGAATTCCGGCCTGCCGTTGAAAGGCGCCGTCGAGCTGCACTTCACCTACGACGAGGAATTCGGCGGCGAACTGGGCCCCGGCTGGCTGTTGAAGCACGGCCTGACCCAACCCGACTTCCTCATCGCCGCCGGCTTCAGCTACCAGGTCGTCACGGCTCACAACGGCTGCCTGCAGATGGAGGTGACGCTGCACGGCCTGGCCTCGCATGCGGCTTATCCGAGCACGGGCATCGACGCGCTGCAGGCCACCAACAAGCTGCTGACGGCGCTCTACGCCCACAACGACGTGCTGAGGACGCGCCTGTCCGACGTGCCCGGCATCACCCATCCCTACCTGAACGTCGGCCGCATCGAGGGCGGCAGCAACACCAATGTCGTGCCCGGCAAGGTCGTGCTGAAGCTGGACCGCCGCATGATTCCCGAGGAGAACCCGGCCGAGGTCGAGGCCGAGGTGCGCGCGCTCATCGAGCAAACCGTCGCGCAGAGCCCCGGCGTGAAGCTGGACATTAAGCGCCTGCTGCTCGCCCACTCGATGAAGCCGCTGCCCGGCGCGGCGCCGCTGATCGCCGCGCTGCAGAAGCATGCACAGGCCGTGTTCGGCGAGGCCATCCCGACCTCCGGCACGCCGCTCTACACCGACGTGCGCCTCTACACCGCACAGGGCATCCCCGCCGCCATCTACGGCGCCGGGCCGCGCACCGTGCTGGAGAGCAATGCCAAGCGCGCCGACGAGCACCTCGTGCTGGACGACCTGAAGCGCGCGACCCAGGTCGTGGCGCGCACGCTGGCGGAGCTGCTGGCGGGCTGATTTGCCGTCTGGACGGCACCCGCCGAGCCACGTGACATGAGCCGCGGCCTGCGCGATGCCGTCTGTGAAATGGGCCGGCGGCTCCCCTCCTAGAATCCGCCGCCATGCCGCGCCTGACCCACGCCCACGCCCGTCGCCAGTCCTGGTGGCTGCTGGCCGTGCTGGTCCTGGCCCTGCTGGCGCCGGGCATCAGCGCCGCGCTGGCGCATGCGCGCGGCGACTTCTCGGCCTGGCAGGACATCTGCCGCGCACCCACCGTCGCCGGCAAATCCGTCCAGCCCAAACCCATCGAGAAGGCACTGGACGTGCTGGCCCACGGCCATTGCGCGGCCTGCCATATCGGCGCGGCCGACTTCGCGCCGCCGCCCGTGCTGCCCACGCCGGCGCTGCGCAACGACCTCGTCGCCGCGGCCCCCGAGCGCTTCTGGAGCGCCCCGGTCACCGCCCACGCCTGGCGCCCCGCCAGCGCCCGCGCGCCTCCCGCGCAAGCCTGAGTCCGCGCTCCTGCCACCGTCGCTGCGGTGGATGCCGCCGCGCCTGCGCGGCCGACTCCTGCTTGCCCCTCACCATGAAACCCCACCCGCTCGCGCTGGCGGCCGCGCTGTGCGCCACCAGCGCGCTGGCCTGCGAGGACTGCGCCTGCGCCGACGAGCCCGCGCCCCGCGCCGCCCTCGGCCTCGTCACCGTCAACGGCACGGCCTCCACGTCGCTGCCCACCGTCATCCCGACGACGCTGGAAGGCGTCAACGCCGCCGACATCGCGCGCACCGTCAACGCGACCGACGCCGAGGACGCGCTGAAGTACCTGCCAAGTCTGCTGGTGCGCAAGCGCTACCCCGGCGACTACAACCACGCGGTGCTGTCCACGCGCGCCTCCGGCACCGGCAACAGTGCGCGGGCGTTGGTGTTCGTCGACGGCATCCCGCTGGCCAACCTGCTCGGCAACGGTGCCGCCTTCACGCCGCGCTGGGGCCTCGTCGGCGCCGCCGAGATCGCGCGCGTGGATGTGCTCTACGGCCCGTTCTCGGCGGCCTACAGCGGCAACTCGGTGGGTGCCGTCGTCGACTACCAGACGCGCCGCCCGCAGGCCTTCGAGGCCCATGCCGAGGCCGGCCTGTATTCGCAGCGCTGGCGTTACGGCAGCGATGCCACGAGCTACCGAGGTCGTCACGCCAGCGCGTCGCTGGGTGACAAGGCCGGCGACTGGAGCTGGTGGTTCAGCCTCTCCCGCCACGACAACCAAGGCCAGCCATTGACCTTCCCGACGCGCGCCCTCGCCACGACGGCGCCCGCTGCCAACGCTGTGCCGGTGAGCGGCGCCATCGCCGGCCAGGACCGCTTCGGCCAGGCCTGGTGGCTGCTGGGCTCGGCCACGCAGATGCATACCGTGCAGGACCAGGCCAAGCTGCGCCTCGCCTGGCAGGCCACGCCCGAGCTGCGCGCGCAGGTTCTGGTGGGCCTGTGGCGCAACGACGCCGACGCCGGCAGCCAAAGCTGGCTGCGCGACGCCGCGGGCAACGCCATCACCAGCGGCGACATCGGCATCGACGGCAGGGGCTACAAGCTGGCTGCCAACGAGTTCGGCCTGACGCACGACGAGGCCGAGCACCGCATCGTCGGCGCGACGCTGAAGAAGACCGGCGCAGACCTGAACTGGGATCTGGCCGCCAGCCGCTACGACTACGCGAAGGACCGCAGCGCGCAACCGCTTGCGCGCACCGGCGGCGCCGGCCGCATCACGCGGCTGGACGGCAGCGGCTGGACGACGCTGGCCGCCCGGGCCTCAGCCGACGGCTGGGAGGCCGGCCTGCAGCGCGAGCACCACCTCTGGCGCCAGCGTGTCGACGACGCGAGCGACTGGCTGAACGAAGGCACGCTCAAGCCGTTCACCGCCTTCAATGGCGAGACCTCGCTGACCGGCGCCTTCGTGCAACGTGCGCAAGACCTGGCGCCCGGCCTGCGCGCCGTGCTCGGCCTGCGCCATGAGACCTGGACTGCGCGGGGCGGCAGCAAGACCGCGTCATCCGGCCAGGTGGTGGGCTACGCCGACCGCCGCGAGACGGCCTTCTCTCCCAAGGCCGCGCTCGGCTGGGCCGCTAGCGGCGCGCTGGACCTGCGCGTCAGCGTCGGCCGGGCCGTGCGCTGGCCGACGGTGGGCGAGCTCTTCCAGGGCGGGCTCAGCAGCGCCGGCAGCTATGTCGAGGGCGACCCCGTCACCAATCCGGGCCTGAAGGCCGAGCGCGGCTGGACGCGCGAGCTGTCGGCGCTTGGGCATGCCGAGGCCGGCGAGCTGCGCGCCACGCTGTTCCATGAAAACACGCGCGACGCGCTCTACAGCCAGTTCTCCATCGTCAACGGCAAGAGCGTCTCCAGCGTGCAGAACATCGGCCGCATCGAGACGCTCGGTCTGGAGCTGGCCGGCCGCGGCGACATGGGCAGGTCGCTGCGCTGGCAGGCGAGCGTCACCTACGCCGACTCGACGATCAAGCAGAACGCCGGCTTCGTTGCGACGCCGGGCGACACCATCGGCAAGCAGCAACCGCGCGTGCCGCGCTGGCGCGCCAGCGCGCTGCTCAACTACGCGATCACGCCGACCTTGGACGCCAGCCTCGGTGCGCGCTACGGCAGCCGCCAGTACGGCAACCTGAACAACGCCGACTTCAACGGCATGGCCTACCAGGGCTTCAGCCGCTACTTCACGGCCGATGTGAAACTCGCCTGGCGCATCAACCGCCAGTGGAGCGCCAGCCTCGGCGTGGACAACCTGGCCAACGCCGAGTACTGGAACTTCCACCCCTACCCCGGCCGCACCGTGCTGGGCAACGTCCGCTTCGACCTATGAAACACGTCCTTGCTTTGCTGCTGCTCGCCACCGCGGGCGCCCAGGCCCACATCACGCTGGACCAGCCCGAGGCCCCGGCCGGCAGCAGCTACCGCGCCGTCTTCAAGGTCGGGCACGGCTGCGAAGGCGGCGCGGCGACGAAGGCCCTCATCGTCACGCTGCCCGAGGCCCTGCTGCGCGGCGCCAAGCCCATGCCCAAGCCCGGCTGGACGCTGACAACACAGCGCCGCTCGCTGAAGGTCCCCTACGACAGCCATGGCAAACCCGTCACCGACGAACTGTCCGAGGTGCGCTGGGAAGCCCGCAGCGACGCGGACGCACTGCCCGACGACTGGTACGACGAGTTCGTGCTGCGCGCCACGCTGCCGGCCGAGCCTGGCGAGCTGTGGTTCAAGGTCAGGCAGGTCTGCACGCAGGGCGAGTGGAACTGGGCGGAGGTGCCCAGCGCCGCCACGCCCAAGCCGCGGGCGCCGGCCGTGAAGCTCAAGGTCGTGCCGGCCAAGGCCGAAGGCCACGTCCATTGAATAAACGGCGCCCGACCCCGGCTGATCGCGGCATTGCCGCGGCCCGGCCGGGCCGATGATTCATCCCGTCACCAGTGCACGGCCCCCGGCAACGCAGCGGCCCCTGGCGAGACGGCACCGCGAGCCGTCCGCGACCACGAAAGCACGAACGTTCCGGCCCGCTCTGCGTCACCCCGTGTCGCCCGCGAAGCCGCCTGCGCTGTGATCCACGCCGCAGCCCTACTCCCCCGCAAGGTGGAGTCCCGGGCGGTGTGAGCGCCCTTGCGCCCCGACCGGCCCGCCGGCCGGGGCTTTCCTTTGCCAAGCCCAACAGCCGTTCGCACCGAGGCATTCCTCTTCCCCCCTTGAGCACCGCCGGGAAACGCAAGGCCCGAAGCCCGCGCGCGCAGCGCGCTTCAAGAACTGACTCGCGACGCTTGTTTGAGCAGAGCGTAGCGACGCGAGTTCGGCGCGGGGCTTCGGGCCTTGCGTTTCCCGGGAACCCCGCAGGGGCGGGGCGGCCGGGGGCGCTTTCTTTGCCTACTTTCTTGTGCGGACAAGAAAGTAGGTCGCCCGCCGGGGCGAACTCCCGGCATGGGCCTTGGCATCAGCGCACTGCAACGATCCCGGCATCGGGCGACAGCAGGAACACTCCCGCCTCACTGCGCTCGCCACTGCGCACCGTCACATCCACCAGGCAGGCCGACCCAACGGCGGTGGCGCGCACCACCCGCGTCTGCCGCGGCGGCGCCGTGTGTCCCAGCCGCTCGACCAGCTCGCGATACACCGCCTGCCGGCCGACGGCACCGCCAGCGCCCAACGACCCATCGGCCGCAAACTGCGCCGTCAACCCCCAGGCATCGCTGGCATTCCAGCGCGCATCGAAGTCGTCGAGCCGGCGTTGCAGCGCCGCCTTGTCATCGCACATGGATGCCGCCGCAAAGGCTTCGGCGGGCAAGCCCATGACGCCGGCCGACACCAGGCCCAGCGCCGTGACGAGGGCATAGAACAGGCCCACCGGCCCGGAAGAATCAGAACGCTTCATGATGAATCTCCTTGAATCGAAACGCGCATCAGCGCTGCAGCGGCGCCAGCGGCTCCGGCACCTTGTTGCGGATGGGCGGCAGGCTCTTCAGGTAGGCGAACATGGCCTTCAAGTCCTCGTCCGTCATCTGGCTATAGACCGGGATGGGCATGGGCGGCAGCACCTGGCGGCCGCGCCCGAGGTGACGGCCGGTGCGGATGGTCTGCAGGAAGTCGTCCTCGCTCCAGCGGCCCAGGCCGGTCTCGTCGTCCGGCGTCAGGTTGGCCGCAAAGCTCACACCCCAGGGGCCGGAGAAGGCGGTGCCGCTGTTGGCAATGACGGCCATCCACGGGCCCGCTGGAGGCGCGACGGGCGCGGTGATGACGAACTCCTGCGGATGACCGGCCAGGCGCCGGGCCATGTCGGGCTCGGGGCCATGGGCGCCGAGCTTCAGCGCGGTGTGGCAGTCCATGCAGCCGCCGGTGTTGACGAGGTAGCGGCCGCGTTCGACGCGGTCGGCGGCCTGGGCCGCGCCGGCGAGCAGGATGAGCAACGAAATCAAGGCTTTCACGGGACGTTCTCCAAGTTGAAATGACGGGCCAGCAGCGCCAGGCCCAGGGCGTCGACCTCGCGGGTGCCCAAAGGGGGCATCTGCTGGTAGGGGTTGCGGGTGCCGGCGCGCTTGAGCACCTTGGCGGCGTCGGGCACCGGTGCGGGCGGCTGGCCCACGTCCAGCGCCAGCCGCAGCGGCACCGGCACGCCGCCATCGAAATGGCAATGCGCGCAGTTGCCGTGCAGATAGCCGCGCGCGGCCCGCTCGGCCGGACTGGCGGCGATGAAATCGGGCGCCTGCATGGCCCAGGCGGCGGGCGCGCCCTTCAGCAGGCCCTCACGCATCAGCGCCGGCACGGCCGGGCCGAGTTGCAGCGCGGCAAAGCCCAGCACCGGGCTGCGCGCACCGCCATGGCAGGCGATGCAGTCGCCGGTGGACGGCACCGCATAGGCCTTGCCGCCGGGCAGCGTGATCGTCTGGCCGCGGGCCGGCGCGCGCACCGCGTCGTCACCCGTCCAGACATAGCTGGCGTAGGCCCAGCGGCCGTCCTCCCCGAGCACAAAGTGGCGCGTCTCCACGGGCCGGCCGTCGACGCTGAATTCCTTCCACAGCCGCGTGCCGGCGGGAAAGCGCCAGGCGTCGGGTCGGCTTGCGTCGATGGCCGTGCCGGCCGGCAGCGCGATCCAGCGCCGCTTGGCCGCGCCGTCGCTCCACAGCGCAAAGCGCGGCTCGAAGGCGCGCACGCCGGGGCCGTCGAGGCCCGTCTCGCTCAGCCGCTCGGGCAGCGCCGCGCCCGCCGGGGCGGCGAGGCAGAGCAGGACGGCGATGGCGGCAGGGCGGCGAAGCATGGGGAGTCACTGTGCCGAGCGGCCTCGAACCGGGCATCGCCCCGATGGGCCAATGTGAGGAATACCAAGGAGCCATGACCACCGTCATGCCATGGCCCGCCGGCCTGGCCCGTCGGGGCGATGCCGGCGCACGGCCCGGCCGGAACACTGCGAAGCCATCCGGCCACCAACCTTTTGCGCCGGCCCAACCGGAGCCACCCATGACCGCCACCACCGCCCCCCGCCTCGACCTCTACGCCCACATCCACAAGGCGCTGCGCCTGTTCATGAGCGACACGCTGCAGCATCTGAGCCGCCTGGACGTCGACGACCCGCTGGACCTGGCCGACGGCCTGGCCCAGCTGGACGCGCTGCTGGATGCCGCCAAGCACCATGTCGACAAGGAGAACACCTACATCCACCCGGCCATCGAGGCGCGCCGCGCCGGCGCCAGCGTCGCCATCGAGGCCGAGCACGACGAGCACCTGGACGCCATTGCCACGCTGCGTGCCGAAGGCGCCGCGCTGCGCGCCATGCCCACGGCCGCCGCGGCCCAGAAGCTCTACCGCCGCTTCGCGGCCTTCGTGGCCCACAACTTCGAGCACATGGCCGTGGAGGAGAGCCGCCACAACCAGGCGCTGTGGGCCGCCTACACGGACGAGGAACTGCACGAGCTGCACGGCCGCATCCTGGCCAGCATTGCCCCGCAGGAGATGAGCCAGGTGCTGCGCTGGATGATCCCGGCGCTGACGCCGGCCGAGCGCGCGATGGTGGTCGGCAACCTGCCGCCGCCGGTGCAGGCGCCCGTGCTGGCCTCGGCGCGTTCGCTGCTGAACGACACCGCCTGGAGCAAGCTGTGCCGCGCCGTCGGTCAGCCCAGCGCGCCGGGCCTCGTGGCGGCCTGATTGCGCTGATTCCACCAGGCCGCGGCTTCGCCGCGCGAGTTCAGCGCGAGCTTGTCGAGGATGTTGGCCACATGCCGCTTGACGGTGTGGGGGCTCAAATCCAGCGCGCGGGCGATGTGCTTGTTGCTGGCGCCGGCCGCGATCTGCGCGATGACCTCGGCCTCGCGCTGCGTCAGGCGCTCGTCCACCGGCACCGCTCCCACCGTTGCGGCCGCCTCGGTGGCCGGCCTCACGCCCTCGGCCCAGCCACGCAACCGGGCCAGCTCGCCCACCTGCAGCAGCTCGCCCCAGTCGCGCGCGGCCATCTGCAGCAGCAGCGGCACGTCCCACAGCAGGCCGCCGGGCTCGGGGCGGGCCAGGGCCGGCGCCAGCGCCTCGGCGGCGCCGCTGCGGTCGCCCGACTCCAGCAGCACGCCGGCCAGGCGCAGCCGCGCCTCGGCCAATTGACCCAGCAGGTCGCCGCTGTCGCCGCCGGCCAGCAGCGCGCGCCAGCCAGCGACGGCTTCGTCGCGTCGGCCGTCCAGCTGGGCCAGCCGCGCCTGCAACCCCAGCAGCGGCTGCGGGCGGTGCGGCATCAGCAGGTCGGGCAGGCCGGCGCCCACGCGCACGAGGCGCTCCAGGCCGTCGGCCAGCGCGGCGCGGTCGCCGATGGCCGCGGCCATGCGGCTCATGAAGAAGGTGGCATGCCACTGCCCCCAGGCGCCATAGCCCGGCACATGCTCGGCCAGGCGCAGCCGCATCAGCTCCAGCGCGGACTCGTGGCGGCCGGCGATCAGGTCCAGCATCGCGTGCAGGGCCTGGCCGTGGTTGCGCGCGATGACGAGGCGGCCGAACCAGGCCGCATCGGCCTCGGCGCGCGCCAGCAGCTGCCGGCATTCGGCCAGCCTCCCCTGCCAGAACATGTTCCAGGCCTGGGCCATGTGGGCGTTGACGCCGAAGGGCAGCGGCCGGTCGCCCAGCACCTGCATCGCGCCGCGGTACCAGCGGTCCACCACCGGTGCGATGCCGGCGCAGCTGATCTGGCGCGGCGCCGGCGAGCCGGTGTACCAGGCCTCCAGCGACGCGGTCTGCACGAGGTCGTTGACGAGCGCCTCGAACAGCGGCGCGACGGCGTCGAAGCGGCAGCTCTCCAGCGCATGCCAGGTGCGGCCCAGCAGCGTCAGCCGGCGCAGCTCGCCGCTCAGCGCGAAGGGATCGAGGTCGCGCAGCAGCGCCTCGGACTCGTGCAGCCGCCCCTGGGCGATCAGCAGGATGCTGCGGTGGGCACGCGAAGCGCGCAGGCCGGCCTGGTCGCCGCGCGCCTCGAACAGCGCCTCGGCGCGGCTCAGATGCCACTCGGCCTGCTGGGCCTCCCACAGCACCCACAGGCTCAGCGCCTTCACGCGGTGCAGCTCGGGACAGGCATCGGCGAAGCCGGCGTCGAACTGGCAGGCGAGGTCGATCAGCCCCTGCGCGCCGAGCTGGTTCATCAGCATGGCGCCATCGCCCAGCAGCAGCTCGGCGGCGCGCTGGGGCCGGCCGGCGGCCAGCAGCAGGCCCTGGCGGCGCCGCGCATCGGTCTCCAGCACGGCGGCGCGCTCCAGCAGCTCGCGGTACAGCTCGGGCTGCTGCTGGCGCAGGCGCTGCTGCAGCATGTCGCGGAACAACTGGTGCAGGCGCAGCGTGTGCGGTGCCAGGTCGACGACGGTGACGAACAGCGACAGCCGCTCCATCTCGGCCAGCCAGTTGGCGGCGTTGCTGTCCTCGCCCAGCGCCTGGCAGCGGGCGGCGTCCAGCTCGTGCAGCACGCTGGTGCGCAGCAGGAAGCCGCGCAGGCCGCTTTCCAGCCGGTCCAGCACCTCGGCGGCCAGGTAGTCGAAGGTGGCGCGGTCGATGGCGGCGGGCAGGCGCTGGCCCCCTTGATTGATACCCAGCGCCAGGCGCAGGCCCGCGGGCCAGCCCTGGCTGCGCTCGAAGAGCTCGTCGGCGGCCTCGTCGTCCAGGCCCGCGGCATGGGCCAACTGGCCCACCTCGTCGCGCGCCAGCGCCAGCTGGGCCGGCCCCAGGTCGGCCAGCTCGCCGGTGGCGCGCAGCCGCGCCAGCCGCAGTGCCGGCTCGTGGCGCACCGACAGCACCAGCCGCCAGCGCCAGCCCATGCGTGCCAGCCAGCGGTCCAGGAACTGCAGCGAGGCGGCGTCGACGAGGTGGTGGGCGTCGTCCAGCACGATGAGGCCACGTTCGACCTCGCAGGCCTCCAGCGCGTTCAGCATCGCGTCGGCCGCGGTGATGAGCTCGCTGCCGCCGCGCAGCGCCGCGTCGCGCAGGCCCTCGGGCGCCGTGCGCCACGGCGGGTCATAGGGCTCCAGTGCGGCGAACAGGCAGTCCAGCAGCCGCCCCAGGTCGTCGCCCTCGTCCAGCGCCACCCAGGCCACCGCGGTCTCGGCCGGCTGCGCGGCCAGGGCCTGGGTCAGCAGCGCCGTCTTGCCGAAGCCGGCCGGCGCGCAGACCAGCAGCACGCGCTGCTCGTCCAGCGCCCTGTCGACGGCGGCGAGCAGCGCCGGGCGCGCCAGCAGCAGGCCGTCGCGGGGACGCGGCGCGCGGGTCTTGGTGTGGGCGAGGGCCATGGCGCGAAATGATAGGCGGCGCCGTTCGCCGCCGGGCCCGCGCCGGTGGAGGTCAAGCGTCCAGGCGCGCCAGTGCCTCGGTGACCTCGCCCGCGCTGCCCGGCCGCACGACGCGCGCGACTTCGCGGCCGTCCTTCAGCATGACCAGCGTCGGCCACAGCTTGACGCGGAAGGAGCGCCCGAGCGGCCGGCCGGGGCCGTCCTCGATCTTCAGGTGGCGCAGCGATGCATGCGCAGCCAGCGCCTCGCCGATGGCCGGCTGCGCGGCCCGGCAGATGCCGCACCAGTTGGCGCCGAACTCCAGCACGGTGGGGCCGGCCAGCGCGTCGACATCGGCGCGGGCGGGTTCATCGCTGGCATAGGGTTGGGTTGAACTCATCGGGGGTCTCCTGACGACCGTCGGCGGTGATGGGGCAAATGAAATGCCCGCCGAGCCTGGGTCATTCCTGTCTTTCCACGAGCCGCCTGCCGGCATCGGTATAGCTGACGTGCAGCGGGTCGATGACCTGGCGCAGCCTCATCAGCACCTCGGGCCTCAGTTGCCGGCCGTGGTGGTTCAGCGTGGCGCGGGCCAGGTTGATGATGCGCGCGTTCAGGCTGCCCTGGGCCAGCTCGGCCAGCGCCTCCAGCGTGCGCTGGTGCTGCTTGGCGACCAGGTGCGACATGGCCTCGTTCGCCTGCGCGTTGATGGCCTGGGCGGTGTCGCGCACCAGCAGCTCGACGGCGGGCATGGCCGCGGCGGCCAGTTCCAGCAGATGGGTGCGGGGGCGCGACACGCAGAAGCGCTGCGCCAGCCGCGCGGCCCAGGTCATCGCCTCGGGGATCGGCTGCTGGCCAGCGCTGCGCACCAGCAGCAGGATCAGGTTGCTGGCCATCTCGTAGCTGAACTCGGGGTGGGCGATCTGCGCGGCCAGCTCGCGCAGGCCCGTCAGCGCCGACCCGGCACGCCGCAGCGCGAGTTGCAGTGCCACTTCGCTGGTCACTTTCAGCAGGCGCACGCGGTAGCTGCCGGGGTGGCGCCCCAGGGCGGCTTCCAGGCAGCGATAGGCGCGCTCGCAGCCATCGACCTCGGCCAGGTCCAGGCTCGCGATGGCCAGCGCGACGACGCCCTGGTAGTCCAGCACGCGCGACTGCGCGCCGATGGCCAGCGCCGCGCCGAGGTGCCGGGCCGCCTCGGCGCTCTGGCCGAGGTAGAGCTGCAGCGAGCCGAGCTTCTGCAGCCGCGAGACATTGCCCGGCGTGATCTGCACCGCCTTGGCGAACACTTCGGCGGCCGCCTCGACCTTCATGTCCTCCAGCAGCGCATGGCCGTAGACGTCGTAGGCGTCGGCATAGGCCGGGTTCTCGGCCAGCAGCGTCTCCAGCGCGCGGCAGGCCTTGTCGGTGTCGGCGTCGCTCAGGTCGAGCCGTGCCAGGCCCAGCTTGGCCCAGGGCACGGCCTTGTAGGCCAGCACGGCCTCGAGCATGCGCCGCGCCGCATCGAGCCGGCCCAGGCGCAGATAGAGCTCGGAGGCGATGCGCGCCGCATAGACCCGGTAGGTCGCGCTGTCGCGGAACATGGCCTCGCACAGCTCGGCCGCCTTCGCGTAGTCGGCCGCCTCGATGGCCTGGAACACCGGCCTGAAGGCCTGCTTGCGCTCCAGCACCACCCGCAGCCTCTCCTCGAACTGGCGCGCGGTGATGGGCTTGAGCAGGTAGTCGTCCAGCGCGCCTTCCACGGCCTCGGCCACATGCTGGTAGCGGGCCTCGCCGGTCACCATGATGAAGGCCGTCTGCATGGGCAGGCCCTTGGCCTGGCGCAGTTCGTCCAGCAGGTCCTGGCCGGTCATGTCGTTGGGCCCCTGCTGGCGGAAGGTCATGTCGCTGACGATCACGTCATAGGGTTGCGGTGCCTTCCTGATCATGTGGCGCGCCTCCTCCGGCCGGCGCGCCATGTGCAGGTGCTGATGCCGCACGCCCAGGTTGCGCAGCATGCTGCCCAGCACCGAGCGCGACAGCTCTGCCTCGTCGATGATCAGCACGAGCAGCTGGTCGATCGGCACCGCGCCGGACGGTCCATGCGATGGGTTGGCCAAGGACATCTCTACAAATCGCCCGATGGGCTGTCCCGGCAGTCTGTCAGTTATTGGCCGCCGCGTGCGGAAGTTTCTAGGTCCGCCGGATGCCGGTCCTAAGCGAGCAGTTGCTCCAGCCGCTGCTCCCGCAAACCGTAGAAGCGCTTGATCTCGGCGATCTGCGCCAGCAGCTCCGGCCGGCGCGCGGCCAGCGCCTCGGCCGCGGCCCCTTGGGCCTTCACGGCCAGGATCATCTTGTTCTTGCTGGTGTGCTCCAGCGCGATGAACTCGAACACCTGGGTGCGGTAGCCCTGGCTTTCCAGCAGCAGCGCGCGCAGCGAGTCGGTCACCATCTCGGCCTCCTGGCCGAGGTGGATGCCGTGCTGCAGCATGGGGCGCAGCACGGCCGGCATCGTCATCTGCGGGCGCAGCTCCTTGTGGCAGCAGGGCGAGCTCATGATGACCCGGGCACCCGACTGCAGGCCGACGTGCAGCGCATGGTCGGTCGCGATGTCGCAGGCGTGCAGCGCGATCATCACGTCCAGCGGCTGCACGGCTTGGGTTCTCACATCGCCCTGGTCGAAGCGGATGCCCGTGAGCTGCTCGCCGTCGATGACGGCATTGCACAGCCTGACCATGTCGTCGCGCAGCTCGATGCCCGTCACGCGCGGCGCGAGGCCGTGGGCCTGCAGCCAGTCGTGCACGGCGAAGGTCAGGTAGCCCTTGCCCGAACCGAAATCGGCCACCCGCACGGGGCCCTGCAGCCGGGCTTCATCGACGGCCGACGACAGGATCTCGACGAAGCGGTTGATCTGCTTCCACTTGCGCGCCATGGCCGGCACCAGCGCCGGTTCGCCCTTGACGAGATGCGTCAGCCCCAGCGCCGACCAGACCGGGTGGGCCATGTCCAGCGGCCGCTGCTTGGCCTTGTCGTGGGCGGCGGGTGCGGCGTCCGCGGCGCCTTCCACGCGAGTCACCCGCAGCGTCTCGCGCCCCTTGCGGCTGACGGCGAACTGCACCTCTTCGGTCGCCGTGTGCAGGTGGGCATTGCGAAAGCGCGCGCCCAGCAGCGTGGCGATCTCGGCCAGGCCGGCCTCGGGCGCGTGGTTCTTCGTGATGTCGCGGGTGGCGTGCTTCCACAGGAAGCTCAAGCAGGGCTCGCCGCGCAGCTCGATGGCGCGCACGGTCAGGCGCTCGACATCCTCGTCGTCGCCCACCGGCCCGGACAGCAGCAGCTTGCCGAACTGGCCGCCCGCCAGCGCCAGCCGGACGAGGTGCAGGAGGCGTTCGTGGGCCGGCGCGGTGGCGGCGGGGGGCGGGGTGATGAGGGACGTGAACAACGGCGCGGCCATGGCGCGGCATTGTCGGCGAGGCCGCCGGCCCCCCCCTCATCTCGAGGGATTGGGGGCCGGAATGCGTGATTTCGCACGACCGGCGCGCCTCGTCCCCCGCAGGGACGGGGTGCGCCGGTTCGGCGTCCTTCAGACAATACCCCCTAGTTTGAAGTCATTCCCCGACCTCGGACGCCAACAACGAGAACACCCATGCCCAAGCCCCTGCGCCTGATCGCCGCCGCCCTGCTGACCACCCTGGCCGCCACCGCCCACGCCGATTTCGTCGCCACCAGCCAGGGCGTGGACTTCACCTACCACGGCGTCGATGCCGACACCTTCACGGTCCGCATCCAGAACGCGCTGGACGCCACCGGCAACTGGGGCCCGGCGACCTATCTGGGCTATCTGTCCGTCAAGGGGCTGGGTGCCATGACGCTGAGCGGCGTCAACGTCGGCGTCAGCACCGGCGCCAGCAGCTGGAGCTTCACCCGCTACGAGCTGAGCAGCAACCACGCCTGCAGCGGCCCCGGCAATTCGGGCGCGCTGTGCCTGGACGCGTCGCCCGACGTCACGCTGACCAACGACCTGACGCTCACCATCGACCTGCTGGGCAGCAACATCGACATCACCAACATCACCGCGCCGCAGCTGAAGGTCGGCTTCACGACGGCGGTGAACGGCGCCATCACGGGCGCGCTGTCGATCGGCACGATGTCGCTGGTCACACCGCCCGTGACGACCAGCAACCTGAGCACGGACGTGGCGACCAACCGCGTGCCCGAGCCCGCCTCGCTGGCGCTGGTGGGCCTGGCCCTGGCCGGCCTCGCCGCCTCGCGTCGCCGCGCCCGCGGCTGACTCCCCGCGCGCCTCAGGCGTGCGTCATGAGGACCGCCCGCTCCGGGTGGTCCAGATGCGGCAGCGCATTGAAGCCGACCAGGTGATGCCGCCTGGTGTTGAACGCGAACTCGGTCACCGACGAGTTGCGCAGCCGCAGGTTCAGTTCGACCAAGGTCTCGGGCGGCGTGGCCAGCACCTGGCTGACCGCCGTCGCGATCGGCCCGCCGCTGGACACGATCAGCACCTGCCTGCCGACGCCCACGGCCAGCACGCGCGCCAGCGCATCGGCCACGCCGGCGGCGAAGTCGGCATGCGCCGGCATCCCGACGGGCGCGGTCTCGCCGCGCATCCAGGCCAGCAGGCCCTGCCGCAGCAGGCGGAAGTGGTGCTTGACTCCCTCGGCATCGGTGGGCGCGGCCAGCGGTTCGGGATGGACGGCGCGGATCACGGCCTCGCTGTCGTATTCGTTGAGCCCCGGCAGTGCCACGGCCGGCAGGTCTTGGCCATAGCCCTCCACGACGCCCGCCAGCGATTGCGCATGGCGGCGCAGCGTGCCCGTGAAGACGGCGTCGAAGCGCTGGCCGCGCTCGCGCCAGTAGGCGCCGAGGTGACGGCATTGCTCATGGCCCTTGGCACTGAGCTGGTCGTAGTCGGCGGCGCCGAAACTGGCCTGGCCGTGGCGGACGAGATAGAGGCTTCCCATGGCCCGACATGATGAGGCGCGTGGGCAGCGCTGCCTGTCGCGACAATGACGGCATGTCACGCCTGCGCCAAGCCACCCGCGACGACACCGCCGAGATCTGGCGCGTGCGCTACGCCGTCACCGAGAACACGCTGACGCCGGGCCGCATCGGCGATGCCGAGTTGCACGCCTACCTGGAAGACTTCGGCCGCGGCTGGGTCATCGAGCTCGCGCCCGGTCGCATCGCCGGCTTTGCCATCGGCGACGCCCGCGACGGCCACATCTGGGCGATGTTCGTGGACCCGCCGCTGCACGGCCAGGGCCACGGCCGCCGGCTGCACGACGTCATGGTGGGCTGGCTGTTCGCCCAGGGCCACGAGCGGCTGGACCTGGGCACGCAGCCGGACTCCCGCGCCGAGGCCTTCTACCGCCGCGCCGGCTGGCGGCCCACCGGCGCAGGCCTGGATGCCTGGGGCGACAAATCATTCGAACTGCTGAAGAAAGACTGGAAGACCGATGCTGCAAACCCATGAGATCGAGACCGGCCCCAACCCGCGCACGAGCATCCTCGTGCTGCACGGCCTGGGTGCCGACGGCTTTGACTTCGTGCCCATCTGCGGCGAACTCGACCTGACCGCGCTGGGCTCCGTGCGCTATGTCTTCCCCCATGCGCCGCAGCGGCCGGTGACCATCAACAACGGCTATGTGATGCGGGCCTGGTACGACATCCGCGTGACCGACCTCGTGCGCGAGGAGGACGAAGGCGGCCTGCGCGACTCGGCGCGGCAGATCGCCCAGCTCATCGACCGCGAACGCGAGCGCGGCGTGCCCGCCAATCGCATCGTCGTCATGGGCTTTTCGCAAGGCTGCGCGATGACGCTGATGACGGTGCTGCGCTACCCCGAGCGGCTGGCCGGCGCCGTTGGCATGTCGGGCTATCTGCCGCTGGCCGCCGTGGCTGCCGCCGAGCGCCATGCGGCCAATGCCGAGCTGCCCATTTTCCTGGCCCATGGCCGGCAGGACCCCATCGTGCCCCACGCCCGCGGCGCCGCCAGCCGCGACGCGCTGCGCGCCATGGGCCACGACGTGGAATGGCACGACTACCCGATGCCGCACTCGGTCTGCCCCGAGGAGATCGAGGCCATCAACGCCTGGCTGCTGAAGCAACTGGCCTGACTTCGAGGCGCTGTTCTGGCCGCCACCGGCCGAGCATCTCGCGGAAGATCAAGAAGTCATGGAGCGCCTGGCCGAACAGATCGTTGACTGGCACAACCGCCACCCCCTCGCACGCCGCATTGGCGTGGGCGATGTGCACACCATCGGCGTCGTCGCCCTGCCCTTCGTGCGCGCGACGGCGCAGTCCGGCGGCTTTGCGGAGCCGGTGCTGACCGATGCGGTCAGCGCCTTCGACGAACTGGCCGGCTCGCCGCCGGTGTCGCGCTGGGCCGTGGGGTCGCAGCGCCTGAAGTCGCTGCCGGGCCTGCTGCTGGGCCGGCTGAGCCGCCACCCGCGCACGCAGTGGCGGGCCTTCAGCGAGAAGTTCCTGCCCGGGCTGAGCCTGGCGCGCATCGAGCGCTTCGCGCTGGCCCACGGCTTTGCCGAGGCGCCCGCGACGCCAGAGGCGCGCCCGTGGCGCGTCATCGTCATCGACGAGAAGCTGGCCAGCGCCCATGCCGGCTGGCCCTTCGAGCTCTACCTGATGAGCGCCGGCATCGACGTCGGCAGCGCGCGCACGCGCGTGCTGAGCGGAAGAGGCATCCCGTCGCAGATCATCGGCCGCCGGCTGTGGGACCCGCTGCGCACCGGCATCGCGGCCGGCGTGCTGGCGCTGCTGCTGGCCGGCGCCGCCTGGCTGCTCTGGCCCCACAAGGCCGCCGAGCCGCAGACACCGCCCGCCGTGGCCGCGTCGGCGCCTGCATCGGCGCCGGTCCTGCCCCCTTCGGCACCAGCGTCGGAGACGGCATCGGCGGCTCCTGCCGAGCCCCCGGCCTCAGCCCCAGCTGCGACGCCGGAACCGGCCCCGGCCTCCGCGCCCGAAGTGGCGGCCAGCGACGCGCCGGTTCCCGACATCCGCCCACGCATCGTCGAACGCGCCGACGGCAAGCTGCTGCCGCCGCTGCATGGCGGCAAGGCGCCGGAAAAGACCGCGGAGAAGCCGGCCGACAAGCCCGTCGACAAGACCACCGAGAAGGCGCCCGACAAGGCGGCCGAGAAACCCGCCGCCAAGACCGAGCCTGCCGATCCGCGCCTCGCCCGCATGGCCGAGTCGCCGGCCAAGGCGGCCGTCGCCCTTGTCGGCCCGCCCGGCAGCAAGGCCGAGGCCGAGGGGCTGCTGAAGAAGATGCAGGCCGGCCTGGTCGGCGTGCACAGCAACCCCGATTCGCTGCAGGCGGACGTCATCCAGACGCCCGAGGGCTGGCGCGCGACGATCTGGCCTTTCCCGAGCCGCGAGCAGGCTCAGCTCATCAACGCGACGCTGGTGGCGCGCGGGCTCAAGACCAAGGCTGTGAACTTCTAGCCCGGATATTTCGCGAGGTCGGCCCGGATCGACCGGCGACACTGATGAACACGAGGCTTCTGGCCGCGCAGTAGGAGATCCAGTTTGGCTTCAGGGCCTACGCGGGCTGGCGCGGCGCCGGCCGGGCGCGCTGGCCCTCAACTCCTCGCCAATGCCTACGGGCATTGGCTGCGGCCGTCTCGGGCCATCCCGCCTCGCCCGGCATCCACGCCAGTCCCGCGTCCCCCGCGAAATATCCGGGCTAGCCGGCCCGTGCCAAGTCATGCCGCGGGCGCCAGCCGTGCGGCGAGGAAGTCCAGCAGCAGGCGCAGCGCGAGCGGCTGGTACTGGCGCGACAGATAGACACCGTGGATGGCATGCGACTCGGGCTCATAGCCCGGCAGCAGGCGCACGAGCCGGCCGGCGCTCAGGTCGTCGTCGACGAGGTAGTCCGGCAGGATGGCGAGGCCGGCACCGGCCAGCACTGCGCGGTGCATGACGCCGGCGTCATTGCTCTGCAGCACCGAGCGCACCGGCACGCGCAGCCATTGGCCGTCGTGCTGCAGCGCGTAGTCGTTGCGGTTGACGTAGGCATGCGTCACGCAGCGGTGCTGGCGCAGGTCGTCGGGCGTGGCCAGTGGCGCGGCAGCGGCGAGGTAGCCGGGCGCCGCGCACAGCACCGAGTTGAAACGACCCAGCGGGCGCGCGACGAGGTTGGCGTCCAGCTGGTTGCTGATGCGCACGGCGAGGTCGATGCGCTCTTCCACGAGGTTGACCGCCCGCTCCAGCACCACCAACTCGACCTCGCAGTCGGGATGCAGCGCCAGGAAGTCGGCCACCGCCGATGCAAGGCGCGCCTGGGCCAGCGAGGCGCTGGCCGTCATGCGCAACCGGCCGCGCGGCGCGAGGCGTTGCTCACCGGCGGCGGCCTCCGCCTCCCGGGCCAGCTCGAGCATCTGGCGGCAGCGCTGCAGCGCGCCGGCGCCGGCCTCGGTCAGGCTGACGCGCCGCGTCGTGCGCTGCAGCAGCCGAGCACCCAGCCAGCGCTCCACGCTCTCCAGGTAGCGCGACACCATGGCGCGCGACATGTCGAGCACGTCGGCCGCCTGCGTCAGGCTGCCACGTTCGGCCACCTCGACGAAGACCTGCATCGCGATCAGGCGGTCCATGACTTGATCGATCCAGTTGACAAATCGTCGACTATATAGATGTTTATCCACACAACTGATGCAAATAGAGTTCATGGCACTCCACCACACCCACCAAGGACTTGCCATGAGCACCCTCAAGACCCTGCGCCGCTTCGCCTTGCCGCTGGCCGCCCTCACCCTCGGCGTCACCGACGCCAGCGCCCAGGCCGCCGCGCCGCTGAATCTGCAGGTCTACAACGCCGACGCCGGCAGCTTCCACGTCAACGCGGTGCTGGTCAGCGGCAAGACCGACGCCGTGCTGCTGGACACCGGCTTCACGCGCGCCGACGCGCTGCGCATCGCCGCCATGGTGCTGGACAGCAAGAAGGCGCTGAAGACCATCTACATCAGCCAGGCCGACCCGGACTTCTACTTCGGCGTGGGCGTGCTGAAGCAGTTCTTCCCGCAGGCGCATGTCGTCGCGACGGCGCAGACACTGAAGAAGATCGAGGCGACGCTGCCGACCAAGCTGCAGGTCTGGGGCCCGCGCCTGGGCGCCAACGCGCCTCAGGCCGTGCCGCTGCCGGAGGCGCTGGCCACGCCGGTCATCGAGCTGGAAGGCGAGAAGCTGGAGGTGCGCGGGCTGGACGACGCGCTGCCGGGCCGCAGCTATGTGTGGATCCCGTCGCTGCGCACCATCGCCGGTGGCGTCAATGTGTTTGCCGGCCTGCATGCATGGACGGCGGACACGCAGACCGCGCAGGAGCGTGCCGACTGGCAGGCCAAGCTGGGCACGATGGCCGCGCTGCAGCCGCTGCGCGTCATCCCCGGCCACAGCCGCGCCGGCGCACCGCAGGACGCGACGCAGCTGCGCTGGACGCAGGACTACCTGGCCCGCTTCGAGGCCGAACTGCCCAAGGCCGCCAACGCCGCCGCGCTGATCGGCGCCATGCAGAAGGCTTACCCGGACGCCGGCCTGGCCATCGCGCTGGACATCGGCGCCAAGGTGAACAAGGGTGAGATGAAGTGGTGAGCCGGCTGCACTACCTGCACGACCCGCTGTGCGGCTGGTGCTGGGCGGCGTCGCCACTGATCCAGGCCGCGCGCGAGCTGCTGCCGGTCCAGGCCCTCGACGTGAGCAGATACCTCGGCCGCGTGGAAGCTCGGCAGCAGTGGCTGCAGGCGCAGCTCGCCAGCGCGGCCGTCGGCTGAGGGCTCAGCCTGCCGGCCTGCGGATGACGAAGGCGCGCTTGTCGCCGCCATCGAAGCCGCAGCGTTCGTAGAAGGCCCACACGGCCGGGTCCTTGCGGCCGGTGGTCAACACGACCTTGTAGCAATCGCCCGCCCAGGCCTGCGCGATGGCATGCCGCAGGACCGCCTGGCCATGGCCGCGGCCGCGATGGTCGGCGCGCGTGACGACGTTCTCGATGACGCCGTAGCTGCGCCCGCCACGCGTCAGGTTGGGAATGACGGCGAGGTTGCAGCTGGCAACCAGTTCGTCGCCATCGAACACGCCGAAGTGGCGCAGGCCGGGATGCGCGAACACCCGCTGCACCGCTTCTTGCGACGGCGGCGCATCGCCGGCGTTCAGATGCTGGTAGAGCCCGACGAGGGCGCCGACATCGCCGGCGCCCAGGTCGCGGATCGCGACCGCTTCAGTCACTTCACTTCAAGACCCATCGCATTGGCGATGAAGGCCAGCACGTCGCTGCGCTCCTCGATGATCTTCGAGGTCGGCTTGCCGGCACCGTGGCCGGCGTTGGTCTCGATGCGGATCAGCTTCGGCGCCGGGCCCGTGTCGGCGGCCTGCAGCGTGGCGGTGTACTTGAAGCTGTGCGCCGGCACGACGCGGTCGTCGTGGTCGGCCGTGGTGACGAGCACGGCCGGGTAGTTCGCACCGCTCCTGATGTTGTGCATCGGCGAGTAGGCGTGGAGGGCGCGGAACATCTCGGGGCTGTCGCTGCTCTTGCCGTAGTCCGACGCCCAGGCCCAGCCGATCGTGAAGTTCTGGTAGCGCAGCATGTCCATGACGCCCACCTGCGGCACGGCGGCGGCGAACAGTTCGGGCCGCTGGTTGGTGACGGCGCCGACCAGCAGGCCGCCGTTGCTGCCGCCATTGATGGCCAGCGTGGCCGGGCTGGCCACTTTGTTCTTCACCAGCCATTCGCCGGCGGCGATGAAGTCGTCGAAGACGTTCTGCTTCTGCAGCTTGGTGCCGGCGTCATGCCAGGCCGAGCCGTACTCGCCGCCACCACGGATGGCGGCCAGCACGTAGACGCCGCCCATGCGCATCCATGTCGCCGCCGTCACGCCATAGCTCGGCGTCATCGAGATGTTGAAGCCGCCGTAGCTGTAGAGCAGCGTGGGGTTGCTGCCGTCCAGCTTCAGGCCTTTGCGGGCTGCGATGAAGATGGGGAAGCGCGTGCCGTCCTTGCTGGTGACGAACTCTCGGCGGGTCTCGAACTCGTCCGCATCGAAGGCGGTCTTCGGCCTCTTGAACAGCTCGAGCCTGCCGGTCTTGACGTCGTAGCGATGGACCTCCGTCGGCGTCGTCAGGCTGGTGTAGCTGAAGAAGGTCTCGGTGTCGTTCCAGCGGCCGGCGAAGCCGCTGGCCGTTCCGATGCCGGGCAGCTTGACCTCGCTCAGCGGCTTGCCGTCGGCACCGTGCACGCGCACCAGCGTCGCGGCGTCGTGCAGATAGCTCAGCAGGTAGCGGCCGCCGACGGCGGAGGCGCCGGTCATCGCATCCGGACCTTCGGCCACCAGCGTCTTCCAGGGCGCAGCCGGGTTCTTCAGGTCGACGGCGACGAGCCTGCCGCGCGGTGCGTCCTTGTCGGTCTTCAGGATGAGCTTGCCGCCGGTGACCGCGACGGCGCTGTACTGGCCGTCGAAGTCCAGCGTGATGGGCTGGGGCTTGCCGCCGGCGAAGGCGCCCCGGGGCAGCGGCAGCACCATGAGGCCGTTCTTGCTGCTGCTCTTCCAGACGTTGATGAGCAGCAGTTGGCCGTCGTCCGACACGTCCGCCCCAAAGCCCCATTCCTTCTGCTCGCGGTTCTCGGTGACGAGCACGTCCTCGCTCTGCGGCGTGCCGAGGCGGTGGTAGTAGAGCTTCTGGAAGTAGTTGGCGCCGGTCAGCCTGGCGCCGTCCTTGGGCGCGTCATAGCGCGAGTAGAAGAAGCCCTTGCCGTCGATCGTCCAGGCCGCGCTGCTGAACTTGACCCACTCGACCTTGTCCTCCCGGTCCTGGCCGGTGGCGAGGTCGCGCACGCGCCAGGTCTGCCAGTCGGAGCCGGCACCCGCCACGCCATAGGCCAGCAGCTTGCCGTCGCGCGAGGGCACCATGCCGCTGAGGGCGACCGTGCCGTCCTTGGAGAAACCGTTGGGGTCCAGCGCGACCGCCGGCGTGTCCTTCAGCGACTTGGCCGTGTAGATGACGTTCTGCTGCTGCAGGCCGTCGTTGCGGCTCCAGAAATAGCGGCCGCCCTCGCTGAAGGGCACGCCGAAGCGCTCGAAGTTATAGAGCTCGGTGTAGATGCGCCGCGCCGGCAGGCGCTGCGGCATGGCGGCGAGGAACTTGTCGGTGACTTCGTTCTGCGCCGTGACCCAGGCCTTGGTCTCGGCGCTGTTGTCGTCCTCCAGCCAGCGGTAGGGGTCGGCGACGGCGGTGTCGAAGTAGGCGTCGACCTGGTCGACCTTGCGCGTGGTGGGATAGGTCAGGCCTTGGGCGTGGGCGCTTGTGGCGACCACGGCCGCGACGGCCAGGGAGGTCAGGGGGAGCTTCATCAGGGGTGTCCTGAGTTCAAGAAGCCGCCGATTGTCAGCACGACCACCGGCCGGCGCCGATCGTCACGTCATGAAAGCCCTGACGGCGCTAACCCTGAGAAGCGTCAGCTGCGGTAGTCGGCGTTGATGGACACGTAGTCGTGGCTCAGGTCGCAGGTCCAGACCGTCGCGCTGGCCGTGCCGCGGTTCAGGCCGACGCGGATGGTGATCTCGCTCTGCTTCATGACGCGCTGGCCGTCCTCTTCTCGGTAGGTTGGCAGGCGACCACCCTGGCGGACGACGGCGACATCGTCCAGGTCCAGGTCGATGAGGCTCTGGTCCAGGTCGCCGATGCCGGCATAGCCGACCGCGGCCAGGATGCGGCCGAGGTTGGGGTCGCTGGCGAAGAAGGCGGTCTTGACCAGCGGCGAGTGTGCGATGGCGTAGGCCGCCAGCTTGCACTCGGCCTCGTCGCGGCCGCCTTCGATGGTGATGGCGATGAACTTCGTCGCGCCCTCGCCGTCGCGCACGATGGCCTGGGCCAGTTCCTGGGCCAGCGCGATCAGCGCCTCGCGCAGCGTCCTCGCGTCGGTGCTGTCCAGCGACGTGATCTCGGCATGCACCGCGCGGCGGCTGGCGATCAGCATGAAGCAGTCGTTGGTCGACGTGTCGCCGTCGATGGTGATGCGGTTGAAGGAGGCGTCGGCGGCCTCCTTCACGAGCGGTTGCAGCAGGGCCGGCGCGATGTTGGCGTCGGTGGCGACAAAGCCCAGCATCGTCGCCATATTGGGCCGGATCATGCCGGCGCCCTTGGAAATGCCGGACAGCGTGACCGGCACGCCGCCGAGCGTGATGCGGCGCGACGCGGCCTTCGGCAGCGTGTCCGTCGTCATGATGCCGGCGGCGGCCTCCGCCCAGTTGTCTTCCTTCAGCGCAGCCAACGCGGCCGGCAGGCCGGCGGCGATGCGGTCCACGGGCAGCGTCTCCATGATGACGCCGGTCGAGAAAGGCAGCACCTGCTGGGGTGCGCAGCCGATCAGGCCGGCCAGGGCCTCGCAGGTCTGGCGCGCACCGGCCAGGCCGTCGGCGCCGGTGCCGGCGTTGGCATTGCCGGTGTTGATGACCAGCGCGCGGATGGCGCTGCCGGCGGCGAGGTGCTCGCGGCAGACCTGCACCGGCGCGGCACAGAAGCGGTTGGTCGTGAACACGCCCGCGACAGCGGCGCCCTCTTCCAGCGCGATGACGCTGAGGTCGCGCCGGTTGGCCTTGCGCACACCGGCCATCGTCACGCCGAGGCGCACGCCCGGCACGGGCAGGAGGGAGGCGGGATCGGGGGCGGAGAGATTGACGGGCATGGCGCGCTCGGGTTGGAGTCAGCGAAAGGGCGCGATTTTAAGAAGCGAAAAAGGCTCCCGAAGGAGCCTTTGCAAGGGAATGCGTGCCGAAGATCAGCGCGGCAGGCGGCGGCGGGCGATCAGGCCCATGGCGCCCAGGCCGGCCAGGAACAGCGCATAGGACTCGGGCTCGGGCACGGCCGAAGGCATGAAGGTCGCGACGACCAGGTCCTGCTTGGAGGCATTGGTCAGCTTGACAAGGCTGTACTGGTCCGCGCCGTGGTAGCTCTGGGCGGCGCTCAGGAAGCTGGTCGCCAGCGACTTGACTTCGAGCGCCGTCGCCAGTGCGTTGCCGCTCAGGGTGTTGGTCTTCAGGAAGAAGTTGCCGTTGCCCTGCTCGAGGTTCAGCGTGCCGCTGTTCTCGGTGACGATTTCCCACACGGCGAGCTGGAAGGCGGCCTGCTTGATGCCGTTGTCGGCGCTCGCGTAGACGGAGGCGAAGCTGCTCGAGTACAGGCCCTGCAGCAGCGTGGCCTGGGTGCCGGTGAAGCTGGTGACGTCGTAGGTCTTGTAGTTCGGGTTGCCCTGGCTGTCCAGGCTCAACGCAAAGGGCTGGCTGGGTTCGATGCAATAGGCGATGAAGCTGCCGGTGGCGGTGTCCGTGTAGTTCAGGCCGCCGGTGATGTAGTTGTTCGTGCCGGTCGTGCTGAGCACCGGGTCGCCGGCATCACGGCTGAGGTAGCGGATGCTGACGCTGGTGGCCGTCGCGAAGACCGAGGTGCTGGCCAGCAGGGCGGCGGCGAGGGCAAGGGGCTTGAACATGGTTTTGACTGCTTTCAGGAATTCTTGGGGCGGGGCCTCAGCGGGCGGCGCGGCGGCGCGACAGGCTCAGACCGGCCAGTGCGACGGCCACCAGGGCCAGCGCAGCGGGTTCGGGCAGTTCGGCGCTGCGGCCGCTCAGGTTGGCCGTGTAGCCTTCCTCGGCCTTGACGCCGAAGCCTTGGCCGACGACGTGCAGCTCCCAGTTGCCGGCCGACAGCCATTGCGGATTGAGGGTCCAGGTCTCGACGCCGAAGTTCTCGTCGTTGCTCCAGTCGACCGCCTGGGTCTCGACCAGGCTGTAGGTCTGGGCGCCGTTGGCCAGCTTGATGAAGGCCGACGTGATGTTGACCCAGGGACCCACGGGCTCAGGCGTATGCGTCGTGATGCTGCCGCTCAGCAGGGTCTGGGCATTCAACACGAAGCCGTGGGTGTCGTTGAAGGTCGCCATCGTGATGCCGTCCGACACGATGGTGTCGTTGCTGAAGCTCAGCGTGACCGGCGCGGCCGTGGCAGTCCCAGCGGCGAAAGCCAGTGTCAGGGCTGAGAGGGCGGCGGACAACGATCGCATGACGTATTTCCAGGTTCTCTATGAGGGTCTACCCGGTGTTTGCCGGGGAATGGACTGCACTCTAGGGGGGTGAACCGCTGTCGAGCACCCCTCATGCATGGGCCGAAGGAGACCGTTCGTGCCCAAACGCACGGTTTCCCCCCGGGATGGGTGGAATCTGCGAGGGGCCCGACTCGGCCGTTTTGCCGCAGCGCAACAAAAACGGGCCGGCAAGCCGGCCCATCTGAACGTCCGATTTATCGCGGACCGGCGCAGGGCCGCCCCTAGCCGGCCCGCAGGCGATGTGCAAACGGCTCAACGCCGTTTGCATCGCCGTCCACTCGGGGGACCGACCAGGCTTGCGCGCGTTCAGCGTGGCAAGACTGGGCGAGGGGCTCCGCAGGTTCAGGCCAGCTTGCCGTGGCAGGCCTTGAACTTCTTGCCACTGCCGCAGGGGCAGGGGTCGTTGCGGCCGACATGGCCGAACTGCTCCAGCAGCGTGGCTGGGTCGACGTCCTGGCTGATGGAGCCGTCCTCGTTGGGGTGCTGGTAGGTCACGTTGGACACAGCCTCGGCGCGGCGCTCGATGGCCTCGGCGGCACGGTCGGCCTCTTCCTGGCTCTGGATGCGCACGTTCAGCAGCATGCGCGTGACTTCCATCTTCACGACGTCCAGCAGCTGCGAGAACAGCTCGAAGGCCTCGCGCTTGTATTCCTGCTTGGGGTTTTTCTGGGCGTAGCCGCGCAGGTGAATACCCTGGCGCAGGTAGTCCAGGGCCGCCAGGTGCTCGCGCCAGCGCTGGTCGATGCTCTGCAGCAGCACCATGCGCATGAAGGGGTTGAATTGCTCGATGCCGACGCGGTCCAGCTTGCCCTGGAACAGCTCGTCGCCCGCCTTGACGACGGCCAGGACGATGTCCTCGTCGGTGATGGAGTCGCTCTTCTTGACCAGCTCGGCCAGGGAGAGGTCGATCTGCCATTCGTCGCGCAGCACCTGCTCCAGGCCGGGCAGGTCCCACTGCTCCTCGACGCTCTCGGCCGGCACATAGGTGCGCACGACGTCGGTCAGCGTGGATTCGCGCAGCGAGGCGATCTGGGCGACCAGGCTCTCGGCCTCGAGGATGTCGTTGCGCTGCTGGTAGATGACCTTGCGCTGGTCGTTCGACACGTCGTCGTACTCCAGCAGCTGCTTGCGGATGTCGAAGTTGCGGGCCTCGACCTTGCGCTGCGCGCCTTCGATGGAGCGCGTGACGATGCCGGCCTCGATGGCCTCGCCCTCGGGCATCTTGAGCCGGTCCATGATGGCGCGCACGCGCTCGCCGGCGAAGATGCGCATCAGCTGGTCGTCCAGCGACAGGTAGAAGCGCGAGCTGCCCGGGTCGCCCTGGCGGCCGGCGCGTCCGCGCAACTGGTTGTCGATGCGGCGGCTCTCGTGGCGCTCGGTCGCGATGATGCGCAGGCCGCCCTCGGCCTTGACCTTCTCGTGCAGGCCCTGCCACTCGTCCTTGAGCTGCTGGATGCGGGCGGCCTTCTCGGCCTCGGGGATGGACTCGTCGGCCTCGATGAACTGGATCTGCTTCTCGACGTTGCCGCCCAGCACGATGTCCGTGCCGCGGCCGGCCATGTTGGTCGCGATCGTGATGACGCCGGGCCGGCCGGCCTGGGCGACGATCTGCGCCTCCTTCTCGTGCTGCTTGGCGTTCAGCACGTTGTGCGGCAGCTTGGCCTGGTCGAGCAGCTTGGAGATCAGCTCCGAGTTCTCGATGGACGTGGTGCCCACCAGCACCGGCTGGCCGCGCGTGTGGCAGGCGCGGATGTCCTCGATGACGGCGGCGTACTTTTCCTTGTCGGTCTTGTAGACCAGGTCCAGCTCGTCCTTGCGGATGGTCGGACGGTTCGGCGGGATGACGACGGTCTCGAGGCCGTAGATCTCCTGGAACTCGTAGGCCTCGGTGTCGGCCGTGCCCGTCATGCCGGACAGCTTGCCGTACATGCGGAAGTAGTTCTGGAAGGTGATCGAGGCCATCGTCTGGTTCTCGGCCTGGATCTGCACGCCTTCCTTGGCCTCGACGGCCTGGTGCAGGCCATCGCTCCAGCGGCGGCCGCTCATCAGCCGGCCGGTGAACTCGTCGACGATGATGACCTCGCCGTTCTGCACGACGTAGCTCTGGTCCTTGTGATAGACGTGGTGGGCCCGCAGCGCAGCATTGAGGTGATGCATCAGCGTGATGTTGGCCGCGTCGTACAGACTGGCGCCCTCGGCGATGAGGCCGGCCTGGGTCAGCAGGCGCTCGGCGTTCTCGTGGCCGTCTTCGGTCAGGTGGATCTGGTGCGACTTCTCGTCGACCGTGAAGTCGCCCGGCTCGATGACGCCCTCGCCCGTGCGCGGGTCCAGCTCGCCGATCTGCTTCTTCAGTCCCGGCACGACGGCGTTGATCTTCAGGTAGACGTCGGTGTGGTCGTCGGCCTGGCCCGAGATGATCAGCGGCGTGCGCGCCTCGTCGATGAGGATGGAGTCCACCTCGTCGACGATGGCGTAGGACAGGCCGCGCTGCACGCGGTCGGCCGTCTCGTAGACCATGTTGTCGCGCAGGTAGTCGAAGCCGTATTCGTTGTTCGTCCCGTAGGTGACGTCGGCGGCGTAGGCGGCCTGCTTCTGCTCGCGCGGCATCTGCGGCAGGTTGATGCCGACCGACAGCCCGAGGAAGTTGTAGAGCCGGCCCATCCACTCGGCGTCGCGGCGGGCGAGGTAGTCGTTCACCGTGACGACGTGGACGCCCTTGCCCGTCAGCGCGTTCAGGTAGACGGGCAGCGTGGCCATCAGCGTCTTGCCTTCGCCGGTGCGCATCTCGGCGACCTTGCCGGCGTTCAGCACCATGCCGCCGATCAGCTGCACGTCGAAGTGGCGCATCTTCAGCGCCCGCTTGCTGCCTTCGCGGCAGACGGCAAAGGCCTCGGGCAGCACGTCGTCAACGGTCTCGCCGGCGGCGATGCGCTGCTTGAACTCCTCGGTCTTGGCCCGCAGTTCGTCGTCGCTCAGCGCCTCGAACTTCGGCTCCAGCGCATTGATCTGCTGCACGGTGCGGCGGTACTGCTTGAGCAAGCGCTCATTGCGGCTGCCGAAAATCGAGGTGAGAAGCTTGGGCAACATGCTGCGGATGGAGGCTGGGCAGGAACCGGCGCAAGCCGGATGACGCGCGAATCTGAGGGCGGAGCGAGGCAATGCAAGGCGGGTTTGCCTAGCCGCGCAAAACGGCGCAGTTTACAGCTGGCCCGTGCTGGCCCGACGCGCCGCCCGGCCGGCTGACTACACTGCCGCCATGGCCCTGCCCCGCTATCTGCCGCCCCGAAGCGTGCGCACCAGCGTGCCGTCACCCAAGCCGGTGGCCGACGTGATGCGTGCCCACGATGGCCTGGCGCGCCTGGGCGAACGCCTGGAGGGCTCACGGCGCCGGCTGCGTGTCATCGCACCGGCGCTGCCGGGCACCTTGATGGACAGCATCCAGCCCGGCCCGCTGGACGAGGACGGCTGGAGCCTCCTCGTCGCCAACGCGTCCGTCGCCGCCAAGCTGCGCCACCTGCTGCCGCGGTTGGAAGCCCTGCTGGCTCAGGCCGGCTTGCCGGGGCGTATCCGCATCAAGCTGGCGCAGAAATAGAAAAACCCACGGCGGTGAGACCGTGGGTTTTCATTGGTGCCGGCTATCGGATTCGAACTGATGACCTACCGCTTACAAGGCGGTTGCTCTACCAACTGAGCTAAGCCGGCGAAAACAGGAGGCGGATTCTAGACCGTCACTTCACGCGTTTCAGCGAAGGCCGCGGGCCGCCGCTCGGCGCGTCGGGCGGCGGGGTGTCGTCGCTGTCGTCGTCACCCGTCTCGCTGGCCAGGCGCAGGCCGCTGCGACGCGGCTCGGCAGGCGCCGTTGCAGGCGGCGGCACGCCCTCGGCCGGCGCTTCGGGCGCCGGAAAGGCCATGCCCTGGCCGTTCTCGCGGGCGTAGATGGCCACGACGTGGTCCACCGGCACGATGATCTCGCGCGCCACGCCGCCGAAGCGGGCCTTGAACTGGATGAACTCGTTGCCGAGGTCCAGCCCGCTGGTCGCATCGAAGCCGATGTTCAGCACGATCTCGTTGTTGGACACGTACTCCATCGGCACCTGCACGGAGCGGTCGACATGGACCGCCACGTAGGGCGTGAAGCCGTTGTCCGTGCACCAGTCGTGCAAGGCGCGGATCAGGTAGGGCCGGGTGGAGGTACCGCTGCCCGCGCCGGAGGCGGGGGTCTGGTCCATCAGCGGCGCATCACCTTTTCGGAGGGCGTCAGCGCCTCGATGTAGGCCGGACGGCTGAAGATGCGCTCGGCGTACTTCAGCAGCGGCAGCGCGTTCTTGGACATGTCGATGCCGTAGTAGTCCAGGCGCCACAGCAGCGGTGCGATGGCCACGTCGAGCATCGAGAAGTCGTCGCCCAGCATGTACTTGTTCTTCAGGAAGATCGGCGCGAGCTGCGTCAGGCGATCGCGGATCTGCGAACGGGCCTTCTCCAGCTGCTTGTCGGTCGCCTTGACGGTCGCGCCGCGGCCTTCGAGCACGTTCACGTGGGCGAACAGCTCCTTCTCGAAGTTCAGCAGGAACAGGCGCACGCGGGCACGGGCGACCGGGTCGCCGGGCATCAGCTGCGGGTGCGGAAAGCGCTCGTCGATGTATTCGTTGATGATGTGCGATTCGTACAGGATGAGGTCGCGCTCGACGAGGATGGGCACCTCGTTGTACGGGTTCATCAGTGCGATGTCTTCGGGCTTCGCGAACAGGTCAACGTCACGGATTTCGAAGTCCATGCCTTTCTCGAACAGCACGAAACGGCAGCGGTGCGAGTAGGGGTCGGTGGTTCCAGAGTAGAGGACCATCATGGCTTGGGCTCCCGAGGGGTCAGTCAATCAAAACGCGCGGCGGTGGCCGCGCCAAAAAGCAAACGCAGTGGGCGGCTCAATGCGCGACCCACTGCGTGGTTCGGCGCCGCTTCAGGGCCGCGCCGGGATGGACGGGCTTACTTCACGTCCTTCCAATACGCGGCGTTCAAACGCCACGCGAACACGGTGAGGAAGCTGAGAAAGATCAGCACGATGACGCCGAGCTGGAAGCGCTGGCCCTGTGCGGGCTCGCCCATCCACTGCAAATAGGCGACCAGGTCGGCGACGGCCTCGTCGTACTGGCGCTCGGTCAGCGTACCGGGCGTCAGCTGCTGGTAGCCGGCGAAGACGTGAGTCTTCTTTTCATGGTCGTGCGGGTCGGCGACTTCCTCGAACTTGGCAATGCGCTGGCCCTGCAGTTCCCACATCACATGCGGCATCGCGACGCTTGGGAAGGCCAGGTTGTTCCAGCCCGTCGCCTTGGTGTCGTCGCGGTAGAAGTTCCGCATATAGGTGTAGAGATAGTCGGCACCGGAGCCCTTGGCACCGTCGGCGCGCGAGCGGGCGATGACGGTCAGGTCGGGCGGGTTGGCGCCGAACCAGGCCTTGGCGTCCTTGGGGTCCAGGCTGACCTTCATCGTCTCGCCGACCTTGTCGGCGGCGAACAGCAGGTTGTTCTTGATGTCGGCTTCGCTCAGGCCGATGTCGCGCATGCGGTTGTAGCGCATGTAGGCGGCCGAATGGCAGTTCAGGCAGTAGTTGACGAACAGCTTGGCGCCATGCTGCAGCGCGGCCATGTCCGACATCTTTTCCTTGGGGAACTTGTCCCATTCGATGCCGCCGCTCGAAGCGTGGGCGGCACCGGCCAAGCTCAACGAGGCCAGCAGGATGGCAATCAGCTTTTTCATTGGTGTTCTTGCTCCGTGGCTCAATCAGTGGGCCTGGAAGTTCACACGGTCGGGCACCGGCTTGGGTTCGCCGATGCGGCTCCACCACGGCATCAGCAGGAAGAAGCCGAAGTAGAACAGCGTGCCGAACTGGGCCACCAGCGTGCCGATCTCGCTCGGCGGCTGGATGCCCAGGTAGCCCAAGATCAGGAACAGCACGACGAAGACGGCGTACAGGTACTTGTGCCAGTCGGGGCGATAGCGGATGGACTTGACCGGGCTGTGGTCCAGCCAGGGCAGGAAGAACAGGATGATGACGGCGCCGCCCATGACGACCACACCCCAGAACTTCGCGTCGAAGACCTTGAGCAGGAAGATCAGCACGGCCGCTGCGACGAGCAGCGCCACCTTGGCGCCACCGCCGAACTTGCCCTTCAGGAAGCTCACGACAGCGGCCAGGCCGATGACAACGCACAGCACGTTGACCATCACGTCGGTCGTCGCGCGCAGCATCGAGTAGAACGGCGTGAAGTACCAGACCGGGGCGATGTGGGCCGGCGTCTTCAGCGGGTCGGCCGGGATGAAGTTGTTGTACTCCAGGAAGTAGCCACCCAGTTCCGGCGCGAAGAAGACGATGGCGGTGAACACCATCAGGAACAGGCAGATGCCGTAGAGGTCGTGCACCGTGTAGAACGGGTGGAAGGGCACGCCGTCGAGCGGCTTGCCGTTCGCGTCCTTGGGGCCCTTCTTGATCTCGACGCCGTCGGGGTTGTTGGAGCCGACGTCGTGCAGGGCCAGCAGGTGGGCCACGACGAGGCCCAGCAGCACCAGCGGCACGGCGATGACGTGGAAGCTGAAGAAGCGGTTCAGCGTCGCGTCGCCGACGACGTAGTCGCCGCGGATCATCAGGGCCAGGTCGCCACCGACGAAAGGCACGGCGGCAAACAGGTTCACGATGACCTGGGCGCCCCAGTAGGACATCTGGCCCCAGGGCAGCAGATAGCCCATGAAGGCTTCGGCCATCAGGCACAGAAAGATCGCGCAGCCGAAGATCCAGACCAGCTCGCGCGGCTTGCGGTAGCTGCCGTAGATGAGGCCGCGGAACATGTGCAGGTAGACGACGACGAAGAAGGCCGAGGCGCCGGTGCTGTGCATATAGCGGATCAGCCAGCCCCAGGGCACGTCGCGCATGATGTACTCGACCGACGCGAAGGCCAGGCCCGCATCCGGCTTGTAGTGCATCACGAGGAAGATGCCGGTGACGATCTGGATCACCAGCACCAGCAGCGCCAGCGAGCCGAAGATGTACCACCAGTTGAAGTTCTTCGGTGCGTAGTACTCCGACATGTGGACCTTGTAGGCGTCGAACGCGGTCGGGAACCGGTTCTCCAGCCAGGTCATGGTCTTCACGCCCACCGAGGCCCCTGCGGGAGCTTCCTTGAATTCAGCCATGTCTCGTCCCGTTTTTCTCGTTAGGCCTTCTTGTCTTCGCCAATCAGCAGCTTGGCGTCGGACAGATACATGTGCGGTGGCACCTCGAGGTTGTCGGGCGCAGGCTTGTTTTTGAAGACGCGGCCGGCCATGTCGAAGGTCGAGCCGTGGCAGGGGCACAGGAAGCCGCCGTTCCAGTCATCCGGCAGCGAGGGCTGGGGGCCGGCGGCGAACTTGTCGCTCGGCGAGCAACCCAGGTGCGAGCAGATGCCGACGGCGACGAAGTATTCGGGCTTGATCGAGCGGTTCTCGTTCTTGGCGTACTCGGGGGTCGGGTAGGCCGTGCGATCGGATTTCGGGTCGGCCAGCTGGGCGTCGTTCTTCGGGAGGGCCGCAATCTGCTCGGGCGTGCGGCGCACGATCCAGACCGGCTTGCCCCGCCATTCGACCGTCAGCTTCTCGCCCGGCTTGATGCCGGAGATGTCCACCTCGACCGGCGCACCGGCGGCCTTGGCGCGTTCGCTGGGCGCAAAAGTGCTGACGAAGGGCACGGCCGTCGCGACGCCGCCCACGGCGCCAGCGCAACCGGTTGCGATCAACCAGGTCCGCTTGCCTTGGTCCACTTGCTGGTCACTCATGAGGGTCCTCTAAAGGAGACTTCTGATCAGGGGCAACCGCAGATTCTAGCGGAGGCCGACTCCCGACCCGGCCGCGCCGCACTGGGGAAAGAACGCAGGTTTACCCGGCTTCCGACCCTGCAAACTTGGCGCCCGCACCGCACGCCCCCTCAACAACACCCCACGCAGGAGCCCCGCATGAGTTTCTTCTCCGAGTTCAAGGAGTTCGCCGTCAAGGGCAATGTCATTGACCTGGCGGTCGGCGTGATCATCGGCGGCGCCTTCGGCAAGATCGTCGATTCGCTGGTGGGCGACGTCATCATGCCGATCGTCAGCAAGATCTTCGGCGGCCTGGACTTCAGCAACTACTTCATTCCTCTGGCAGGCCAGACGGCCGCGACGCTGGCCGAGGCCAAGAAGGAAGGCGCAGTGCTGGCCTATGGCAGCTTCATCACGGTTTCGCTGAACTTCATCATCCTGGCGTTTGTCATCTTCCTGATGATCAAGCAGATCAACCGCCTGAAGCGCGAGCCCGATGCCGCGCCCGCAGCTCCGGCCGAGCCGCCGCCGACGCCGGAAGACATCCAGCTGCTGCGCGAAATCCGGGATGCGCTGAAGCGCTGATCGCGTTTTTTGCCACTCGCGCCCGGTAAGGAATGGTTACCGGGCTTTTTTTTGCCACGGAATTGGCGACTTGCTGAAAACCCGGAGTTGTTGCAGGCGCGATACTTTCGACGCAAACCCGTCTCACTTTTGATGAACGCGCCCGAGATACGCCTGAATCCGCACCTCGAAGCCTCGCTGACCCGCATCCGCCTTGCGGGCGAGCAGGCGGCAGAGCGCTGTGCGGAAGGGCTGGGGCTGTCGTCGCTGGCCGCGGGCCAGATCAAGCGACGCGACGCGCTGCTGGCAGCCCAGTTCGTGTTCCGGCAACAGCAGGGCCAGTTCATGCAGCGCTTCCTGCAGAGCCTGCGCAAGCTAGTCACGGCGGAACAGTCGGATATCAAACCCGTCTCCGCGCCCGCTGCCAAGAAGGACTGGGGCGAGCTTTCGCTGATGGACGACGACCAGGTCAACAACCTCGTCGCGGCCGACCGCATCGGCCTGGCGCTTGGCCATCACAGCGAGTGGGAACTGCGCGAAGTCGAGTCCTACATCGCCGGCATCCAGCTTGGCGAGCGCAACCCGCTGCGGCCCGACCTCATCGGCCAGGCGCTGCTGGATGCCGTGCAGTCCATCACCGACGACCCGCTGACGCGCCAGACGCTGACCGACGAACTGACCCGCTCGCTGGCCCAGGAGATGCGTGCCTGCTACGCCGACATCGCCGAGCTGCTGCGTTCGCGCGGCCTGCGCCCGCAGGATCTGCGCGTGCGGGGCACTGCTGACGCTGCGGCGTCGCGTCACGGCCCCTTGAGCGGCGCCAGCCAGCCGGGCGAGTTCGACTCCGGCCATGGCGGCATGTCGACCCGGGGCGGCGGCTTCGGCAGCGGTTCGGGCTACGGCCGCTCGAGCCATGGCGGACTGGGCCACGGCGGCCTGGGCCAGGCAGGCGGCTTCGGTAGCGGCCGCCGCGGAGGCAGTGGTGGCATCGGCCGCGTCGATCCGCACATGATGGACCTGCTGCGCCGCCTGGCGCAGGCGCCCGCCGGCTACGACGGTTACGACAGTGGCCACTCCAGCCGCATGGGACTGGACACGCTGTCCGGCGAGCCCAGCGCCTGGGGCCAGCTGCCGGCGCCGACCAACCTGATCCAGCAGCACCGCGACGAGTTGCGCCAGGCCTCCACGGGCCGGCTGGACCACATGGTCATCGACGTCGTCAGCAGCCTGTTCGACCAGATCCTGTCCGATCCCAAGGTGCCGCCTCAGATGGCGCGCCTGCTGGCCCGGCTGCAGCTGCCCGTGCTGCGCGCGGCCCTCGGCGACGAGACCTTCTTCTCCTCGCGCCGCCATCCGGTGCGCCAGTTCGTCAACCGTCTGGCCTCGCTGGCCTGTGCCTTCGACGACTTCAGCGAGGACCCCGGCCGCGCCTTCCTCGCCCATGTGCGCGACCTCGTGCAGGACGTTTCCCAGGGTGATTTCGATCGCATGGACGTCTACACGTCCAAGCTGGACGACCTCGAAACCTTCATCGCCGAGCAGACCCGCAACACGTTGAAGGCCTCGGGCGACGCCGCCGCCGTCGTCGAGCGCCGCGAGACCGACCTGCGCCTGCAGCAGCGCTATGCACTGCTGCTGCAGCAGCAGCTGTCCAAGGTGCCGATGCAGGAGTTCCTGCGCAGCTTCCTGGCCGGCGTGTGGAGCCAGGCCATCGTGCTGGCCTCGCGCGAGGGCGCACCGGAGCGCGCGCTGCGCCTGCGCACGCTGGGCCGCAGCCTCGTCATGAGCGTGCAGCCCAAGGGCGGCACCGCCGCGCGGTCCGACTTCCTGCGCGAGCTGCCCAACCTGATGCGCACCCTCAACGAGGGGCTGGACCTGATCCGCTGGCCCGACGGCCCGCGCAAGGACTTCTTCGGCGCATTGCTGCCCGCCCATGCCGAATCGCTGAAGGGCCAGGCTCCCAGCGCGCTGGACACCAACCTGCTCATCAAGCAGCTGGACCAGATCTTCGGCGTGCCGCCGCCGGCCGAGGCCGACCTCGCCAGGCCCATGGCCGGCGAGACCCTGCCCGCGGAGCTGGACGCCAGCCAGCGCCTGACGGCGGCCGAGGCCAAGAGCCTGGGCCTCGTCGAGGACACCAACGTCGACTGGAACGGCGAGCTGGACCTGGACCTGTCAGGCAACGACGCCGCCGCGGCGGCCGAGCCGCTGCAGGCCGTGGACATCTCCATCGACGGCCTGCCCGCTGCCGAGAGCGCGCCGGAGCCCAGCAGCGGCGCCTCGCTGATGGACAACATGCAGCTGGGTTTCGCCTACCAGATGCACACCGGCACCGAGTGGCAAAAGATGCGCCTGGCCCACATCAGCGCGGGCCGCAGCTTCTTCATCTTCACGCATGGCAGCCGCCACCAGGAGACGGTGACGATGACGGCCCGCATGCTGAAGAAGCTCTGCGAGGCCGACCGCCTGCGCGCCTACGAGACCGCCCACCTGCTGGAGCGCGCGACGGCCCGCGCCCGGGCGCAGCTGGCGGCGCTTACCGCCAAGGCTTGACGGTCGGGCTACCTGAAGCGGCGGTAGTAGTCGGGCGCGTCCTCCTTGATGCTGAGGTCGAACGACTGCTTCACCGGTGACGCAATGGGCTTGCCGCCGATCTCCGGCGGCTGAAAGCGCCACAGCGCCAGCGTCGCGCTGGCCCACTTCAGCACCGATTGCGGGATGCCGGGCAGCGCCTTCACCTTGACCTCGCCGCAGCGGCCGTCGATGCCGACGATGCACTCCGCCTCCACCTCGCCGGTCCAGCCGGCGGTGCGGGAGATGTCGCGCGGCAGGCCGTAGTAGTCCTCCACCAGGATCAGCGGCTTGGGCGCTAGGTCCTTGATGCGGACCTGGCCCTGCCTGCCATCGCCCGGGTCCACCTCCAGGTTGAGGTAGAGCCCCGTGCGGAAGGTCGCAGGCCGGCCGGCCTCGCCCATGACGGGCGGCACTTTCATCGCGCCGAGCCGGGACTTCAGGTTGGCCCACAGCGCCGCGGGATGTTCCGCTTCCTTGTGCGGGCGCAGGTCCACGAGGCGGCCCTCGGCGTCGAACGACGCGTCGAAGGCGACGGAAACCGAATAGCCCTCGCTGGCGGCGCATGCCGGCGTGGCCGCGACGGCCGCCAGTAGGGCCAGCGATGATGCGCAGGTCTTCAGGACGTGTTGGATCATGCTTCGCTCCCCGGGACGGTTCTCATGATGCGGATGCTAGCTGCCTGGCCATCGCCAGCGCCGCCTGCAGGCTGGCCGGGTCGGCGATGCCCTGCCCCGCGATGTCGAAGGCCGTGCCGTGGTCGGGACTGGTGCGCACGAAGGGCAGGCCCAGCGTCACGTTGACGCCCTGCTCCACGCCGAGGTACTTCACGGGGATCAGCCCATGGTCGTGCGTCATCGCGACGACGACGTCGAACTCGCCGCGACGGGCGCGCATGAAGACGGTGTCGGGCGCGTAGGGGCCGCTCGCGTCCCAGCCCTCGGCGCGCGCGTCTGCGATGGCGGGCGCAATGTGCGCTATTTCCTCGTCGCCGAACAGCCCGCCTTCGCCCGCGTGCGGGTTCAGCCCCGCCACGGCGATGCGCGGCGCGGCAATGCCCATCCGCCGCAGCGCCGCGCCGGTGATGCGCAGCGTCTCCAGCACGTTGGCCCGCGTGACGCGCACGATGGCCTCGCGCAGCGAGCAGTGGATGGTGACCAGCACCGTGCGCAGCTCCTCGTTGGCCAGCATCATGCGCACCGGTGGACCACCGGCCAGTGCCTGCAGCATCTCGGTATGACCCGGGTAGGGCGAGCCAGCCGCATGCAGCGCCTCCTTGTGGATGGGCGCGGTGACCAGGGCGTGCGCTTCACCGCGCTGGATCAGGGCGACGCCCGCCGCTATGCACAGCGCTGCGGCCGCGCCGGCCCGGGCATCGACCCGGCCCAGCGGCGCAGCGGCCAGGTCGGCGGGCAGGCCCTCCGGCTGCCAGACGGGCATGCAGCGCGGCGGCACGCGACCCAGTTCGTCGACCGACTGCAGATGCGCAACGGCCAGTCCGCCGCCGGTCGCCGCCACGGCCCGCCGCAGCACCGCCACATCCCCGACGACGACCGCGTCGCGCGGCGCTTCTCGACGCCACAGGCTGGCAATGATCTCGGGGCCGATGCCGCAGGCATCGCCCATGCTGATGACGAGAGGTCGGGCGGTGGTCATGCGGCATTCTTTCATCACGCCCCGGATGGCGCTGGCAGACTGCGCCGCATGAACGAACCGACTCCCTATCCCATCGGCACCCCCGGCCGGCCTTGGGGCGCGGCGGAAGTCGCCGCCTGGCGGGCCCGCGTCGTGCGCCGGCGCAGCTATGCCGACGACGTGCTGGCCGCCATCGAACCGCTGCGCCAGCACTTCGACGTCAGCGAATACGGCGCCGTGAGCGACGACGACCAGCGCTTCCCACTGCTCGCCGTGCGCAGCCGTGGCTGGAACGAGCGCCTGCCGACGCTGGTCGTCACCGGCGGCGTGCACGGCTACGAGACCAGCGGCGTGCTGGGCGCGCTGCAGTTCCTGCGCGACCATGGGCTGGAGACCGCCGGCCGCGCCAACCTGCTCGTCGTGCCCTGCGTCAGCCCCTGGGCCTGGGAGCGCATCCAGCGCTGGAACCGTGACGCGCTGGACCCCAACCGCAATTTCCGCGTCGGCAGCTCGGTGGGCGAATCGGCGGCGCTGGTGTCCCTGCTCGCGCCGCTGCGCGGCCGGGTGCTGATGCACATCGACCTGCACGAGACGACCGACAGCGACGAGTCGGAGTTCCGCCCGGCGCTGGCCGCGCGCGACGGCGAGGCCTTCGTGCCCGACGTCGTGCCCGACGGTTTCTACCTTGTCGACGACGCGGAGCACCCGCAGCCGGAATTCCAGCGCGCCGTCATCGACGCGGTCGCCCGGGTCACGCACATCGCCCCATCCGATGCCAACGGCCTCATCATCGGCTGCCCGCTGCAGTCGCCGGGCGTCATCAGCTTCGCCGTCGCGAAGAAAGGCCTGTGCGCGGCCATCACGGCGGCGCGCTTCGCGACGACGACCGAGGTCTATCCCGACAGCCCACGGACGACGCCCGCGCAGTGCGTAGCAGCCCAGGTCACCGCCGTGCGCGCGGGCATCGCCTACGCGCTGTCGGCCGCAGCTTGATCCGCCGCTACTCGCACGTTCGCACAGCCTTGGCACCCACGCCCTGCGTGGCCTGCAGATGCGTCAATGTGCGCGCCATCCGCCCCATGCGGCGACGCACCACGCCTTCCGCGTCACGCTCGAACTTGACGCAGAGGTCGGGGTCCAGCCCCATCGCGATGCGCTCCTCGAACGTGGGCTTGGGCGAGTTGCTGCGCGGGTCGGCGGTGGCCGGGTTGGCGAGCTCGCCACGCAGGACTGCTGCACTGGGCTTCAGGTTCAACGCCCCGGCACCCGAGGCCGGCGCACCCGGCGACTGCGCCGCGCCCATCGCCTCACCGGTTCCCGTGTGGCCTGGATGATCGACGGCACCGCCCACGAAGTCCGGTGGCGCGATCAGCCGAATGCCGACCGGCGCGGCGACCGGTGGCGCGGTTTGGGCACGTTCACTGCGCGGGCGAGGCGACGGTGGTACGAGGCGCAGCGCGACCGCCTGGCGAGGCTCACCGACGAACGTGGGGCGCCGCGCCTCGCAGAGGATCAGCACCAAGACCGCGTGCCCCAACAGCACGGCGCATATCGCCACCGGCCGGCGCTGCGCGGGCATCAACCGCCGCCGTTTGCCGGCGGTGCTCAAGCCGCAGATCCGTGAGGCTCAACGGGCTGGCGGGGCGCCAGGAAAGGCAAGGGAACGGGGCGAAGGCAGACACGGAAGCGCATCGCCCCATGCTAGGAGCCGCCGCAGCGCGTGCGGTTACGCCAGGATTAGGCCGGGTTGGGCACGTCGATGAAGCGATAGTCCAGCCGCAGCTCGGCCGCCACGCGCTCACCCACGCCCTGTACGCCGTAGCGCTCGGTCGCATGGTGGCCGGCGGCGATGAAGGCGACGCCGGTCTCGCGGGCGTAGTGGGCCTGGGGCTCGGAGATCTCGCCGGTGATGAAGACATCGGCACCGGCCGCGATGGCCTGCTCGAAATAGCCTTGCGCACCGCCCGTGCACCAGGCGACGCGGCGCAGCGGCCGGCCGTCGCCCGGCACGGCCGTCACGTCACGGCCGGTCAGCTCGCGCAGTTGCGCGCTGACGGCCGCCAGCGTCGTCGGCTCGACGGCCGCCGTGAAACCCAGGTCCTGGTCTCCGAAGCGGCCATCCGCCGTCCAGCCCAGCCGCTTGCCCAACTGCGCGTTGTTGCCCAGTTCGGGGTGCGCATCCAGTGGCAGGTGGTAGGCGAACAAGTTGATGTCGTGCCTGATGAGCTGCGCCAGGCGCTGCTTCATCCAGCCCGTCACGCGGCCGTCCTGGCCGCGCCAGAACAGGCCGTGGTGCACGAGGATGGCGTCGGCCCCGGCCGCGATGGCGGCGTCGATCAGCGCGAGGCTGGCAGTGACCCCGCAGACCAGCCGGTTGACCTCGGCGCGGCCCTCGACCTGCAGGCCGTTCGGCCCATAATCCTTGAACCGCGCAGGTTCCAGCCATTGGTTGAGCTGGCGTTCCAGCGCGACGCGATCAGTCATGGAGTGATGAAGTGTTGAAGCGGCTCTGGCTGATTTTCGCGCAGGCGGTCACGGTGGTGCTGGCCGCCGTCTTCGTCATCGCGACGCTGAAGCCGCAATGGCTGCAGCAGCCCCGCTGGCGCGAACCGTCGAACGCGGTGACGGCCGAGACGGCCCGCCAGATCGCACTGCCGCCCACGCCGCCGGCCTCCGTCGTGCGCGCCGGCTATGCCCAGGCGGCACGTGCCGCCCTGCCCTCCGTCGTCAGCATCACCGCGAGCAAGGCGCCATCGCGCTCGGCCGGCCGTGAGCGCGACCCCTTTCATTTCGGCTTCCCGTTCGGGCCGCGCCAGCCGCGCGGTGGGCCACAACTGGGACTGGGCTCGGGCGTCATCATCTCGGCCGACGGCGTGCTGCTGACGAACAACCATGTCGTCGAGGGCGCGTCCGACATCGAGGTGCAGCTCGGCGACGGCCGCCAGGCGCGCGCCAAGCTCATCGGCACCGACCCCGAGACCGACGTGGCGGTGCTGAAGATCGAGTTGCCGGACCTGCCCGCCATTCCGCTGGGCGATGCGGCCAACCTGTCCGTCGGCGACGTCGTGCTGGCCATCGGCAACCCCTTCAACGTCGGGCAGACGGTCACGTCGGGCATCGTGTCGGCGCTGGGGCGCAACCAGCTCGGCATCAACACCTTCGAGAACTTCATCCAGACCGACGCGGCCATCAACCCCGGCAATTCGGGCGGCGCACTGGTGGACGCCGACGGGCGGCTGGTGGGCATCAACACGGCCATCTTCTCGCGCAGCGGCGGCTCGCTGGGCATCGGCTTCGCGATCCCCGTCGACGTGGCCCGCCAGGTGGCCACGGCCATCCTGAAGGACGGGTCGGTCGAGCGCGGCTGGATCGGCGTGCAGACGCGCGAGCTGACGCCCGAGCTGGCCGAGGCGCTGAAGCTCGGCGATGCCAAGGGGGTGCTGGTGGGCGGCGTCGTCAACGACGCACCCGCGGCCAAGGCCGGCATCAAGCCGGGCGACGTGCTGACCCACGTGGGCGAACACGCGGTGGCCACGCCGGCCGAACTGCTGGCCAGCGTCGCGGCGCTGAAGCCGAAAAGCCAGGTCGAGGTCGGCGTGCAGCGCGCCGGCAAGGCGATGAGCTTCTCGCTCGCGGTGGGCCAGCGGCCCCCGCCACCGCAGCGTCAGCGGCCCTCCGAAGACGATTGATCGGCGGAGCTGTCGTCCGGCGACTTGGTCGAGCGGATGAAGTAGGTGGCCGCGAACAGGCCCAGCTCGTAGAGCAGGCACATCGGGATGGCCAGCGCCAGCTGCGACACGATGTCCGGCGGCGTGATGACGGCCGCGATGATGAAGGCGACGACGATGAAGTAGCCGCGCCATTCGCGCAGCTTCTCCACCGGCACGATGCCCATGCGCGCCAGCACGACGACGACGACCGGCACCTCGAAGGCCGCGCCGAAGGCGATGAACATGTTCATGACGAAGCCGAGATAGGCCTCGATGTCCGGCGCCGCAGCGATGCTCTTGGGCGCGAAGCCCTGGATGAACTTGAAGACCTGGCCGAAGACGAAGAAGTAGCAGAAGGCCACGCCGCTGAAGAACAGCAGCGTGCTGGACACGACCAGCGGCATCACCAGGCGCTTCTCGTGCGAGTACAGGCCTGGCGCGATGAAGGCCCAGGCCTGGTAGAGCACGACCGGCAGCGCCAGCAGGAAGCCGGCCAGCATCGTGATCTTGATCGGCACGAAGAAGGGCGCGATGACATTGGTCGCGATCATCTTGGTGCCTTCGGGCAGGTTGGCCACCAGCGGCGCGGCCAGCAGGTCGTACAGATGGCCCGGGCCGGGATAGAGGCACAGCGCGCCGAAGCAGACGGCGATGGCGATGACGGCGCGCAGCAGCCGGTCGCGCAGCTCCATCAGGTGGGCGACGAAGGGCTGCTCGGTGCCGGCCAGTTCGTCGTGGTCGGGGTTCTGGAAGGAGCTCATGAACAGTGCGTGCAGGGCCGTCCCAAACGCACTGGCGCCCCCTCGGGGGGCAGCAAGCGAAGTGAGCGTGGGGGTCTCATGATCTTGTCGGCGGCCTGAATCGCGCAACCCGCGCGGCTCCGGACTGGGTGTGGCGCTTCACGCCGGCCTTCTGCTTGAACCACATCGGCGTGGCACCGCGCTTGAGCCGCCAGTTCTTCTTGGGATGGCGGTATTCGGGCGGCGGCGGGGCAAGCGCAGCGGTGGAATCGCTGGTCGCGTCATGCCAGGTGTCGTTGAGCGCCTGCGTGGCGGAGTCGACCTCCTGGCGCACGCTCTGCTCGACGTCGTTGACCGCCGTCTGGAACTGGGACTTCATCTTCTGAAGCTCTTCCAGTTCGATGGAGCGGTTGACCTCGGCCTTGACGTCGGCCACATAGCGCTGCGCCTTGCCCAACAGGGTGCCCACCGTGCGGGCGACGCGCGGCAGCTTCTCGGGTCCGATGACGATCAGCGCCACCGCACCGATCAGCGCGATCTTGTCAAAGCCGAAGTCGAGCACTCAGCGTCTCAGGACTTGGTCTTGGCGTCGACGTCGACGGTGTTGGGGTCGTTGACCTTGTTGGCGGTGACCTGCTGGGCCGGCGCGGCCGGGTCGCCGGCGGTGCCGTCCTTCATGCCGTCCTTGAAACCCTTGACGGCGGCGCCGAGGTCGGAACCGACATTGCGCAGCTTCTTCGTGCCGAAGATGGCGATGACGACGACAAGGACGATCAGCCAGTGCCAAATACTGAATGAACCCATGATGCTTTACTCCTGATGGACTGGCCTAAATTCTAGGTGAGGGCTAGCCCCTACCCTTTCAACCATGGACGTGGCCCGCCCATGACATGCAGATGCAGGTGATACACCTCCTGACCGCCGTCAGGACCGGTGTTGATGACGTGGCGGAAGCCGTTGGTGACCCCGAGTTCCTTCATCAGCTTCGGGCCCAGCGCCGTCATCTTGCCCAACAAGGCCGCCTCGGCTTCCGTCACATCGGCCATCGACGCGATATGGCGCTTGGGGATGATGAGGATGTGGACGGGCGCCCAGGGATGGATGTCGTGGAAGGCGAAGACGTCTTCGTCTTCATGGACCTTCTTGCTCGGGATCTGGCCGGCGACGATCTTGCAGAAGATGCAATGCGGGTCGTGGGACACGATGGTTCTCTCTTTCAGACAGGCATGGGCTTGCCGTCGTTCCAGTTCAGGAAGCCGCGCACGAGGCGGTAGACCAGCCAGAGCCAGTTGGCGCCGAGGATGACGAAGCCGACGCCGATCCAGACCGTGACCCAGCCCAGGACGGCCCACAGCAGGCTCCACCAGAAGCTGCGCATCTGCCAGCTGAAATGGCTGCGATAGATGGTGCCCTCGGTGTCGCCGACCTTCACGTGGTTGATGATGATGCCGATCAGCGCCGGGATGCCGGTGAACACGCCGACGGCGTAGAGGATGTAGACCGCCAGCGTCAGGCTGCGCAGGCTTTGCAGCCGCTGGCTGTCGACGGTGGAGATCACTTCAGTGCCCACGGGTTGCATGCATTGCTCCAGTCAATCGGTCTTGCGGGCGGCGAATTCGGCCAGGCCGGACAGCCCCTCGCGCCGGGCCAGTTCGGCCAGCACGTCCTCGGGCTTCAGGCCGAAATGGGCCAGCGCGATCATGCTGTGGAACCACAGGTCGGCCACCTCGTAGACGACCTTCTTCGGGTCGCCGTCCTTGGCCGCCATGACGGTCTCGGTGGCTTCCTCGCCCACTTTCTTCAGGATGCCATCCAGGCCCTTGTCGAACAGCTTGGCGACGTAGCTGGTGCTCGGGTCGGCGCCCTTGCGGGACTCGATGACCGCGCCGACGCGGGAGAGGATGTCGTCACTCATAGATCTTGGCGGGGTCCTTCAGCACCGGCTCGGTGGCGCTCCAGACGCCGTTCTCCAGTTTCTGGAAGAAGCAGCTGTGCCGGCCGGTGTGGCAGGCGATGCCGGGTTCGTGACCCAGCTGCGTGATGGTCAGCAGCACGACGTCGTTGTCGCAGTCCATGCGGATGGCGTGCACCTGTTGGAAATGGCCGCTCTCCTCGCCCTTGTGCCAGAGCTTGTTGCGCGAGCGGCTGAAGTAGACCGCCTGGCCGCGCTCGGCCGTCAGTGCCAGCGCCTCGCGGTTCATCCACGCGAACATCAGCACGTCGCCCGTGCCTTGCTCCTGGGTGATGACGGGCACCAGGCCCTTGTCATCCCACTTCACTTCGTCCAACCAGTTCATTGCTTCAGTCTAGGTGAGTGGGACCGGTGTGACCGCGTTCGGCGGCAAACCACTGCAGCGCCGGAATCGTGCCGGGCAGCACGGGCTTGACCTGCACCGGCAGCTCGGCCCAGGCCATCTGCTGGTCTTCCAGCATCTGGAACTCGCCGCTCCAGTCGAACACCTTGCAGAAGTTCAGCCGCACGCGGGCATGGGGATAGTCCATGACCAGCGTCTGCCATGGCTGGGCGCTGCCGATCTGGATGCCGATCTCCTCGCGCAGTTCGCGGGCCAGCGCCTGCTCGACGCTCTCTCCCGCCTCGACCTTGCCGCCCGGGAACTCCCAGTAGCCGGCGTAGACCTTGCCCTCGGGGCGCGAGGTCAGCAGGAAGCGGCCTTCGCGGCCGGCCGCATCGCGCTCGACGAGCACGCCCACGGCCACCTCGACCGGCACGCGTTCGACGTCAGACATGGTCCAGCCCTTCGGGTGCGTCGTCGCCGATGCGCAGGCCGGGCTGGGCCTCACCCACGGCGCCACGGCCGGCGCGGTCGCGTGCGAACTGGAAGGCCACGCGGCCCGAGCGCGAGCCGCGCTCCAGCGCCCAGATCAGCGCCTCCTGGCGGGCCGCCGCTATGGCCGCGTCGTCCAGCCCGAAGTGACGCAGCCACTGGGCGACGATGGTCAGGTATTCGTTCTGGCTGAAGGGGTAGAAGCTGATCCACAGACCGAAGCGCTCGGACAGCGAGATCTTCTCCTCCACCGCTTCGCCGGGGTGGATCTCGCCATGCTCGCCGTGCGTGCCGCCCAGGTTGTCCACCATCTTCTCGGGCAACAGGTGGCGGCGATTGCTCGTCGCGTAGATCAGCACGTTGTCGCTCGCCGCAGCGACGGAACCGTCGAGCACGCTCTTCAGCGCCTTGTAGCTGGCCTCGCCTTCGTCAAAGCTGAGGTCGTCGCAAAAAACCACGAAGCGTTCCGGGCGGGCCGCGACCTGCTCGACGAGGTCCGGCAGGTCCACGAGGTCGGCCTTGTCGACCTCGATGAGGCGCAGGCCCTGGCCGGCGAATTCGTTCAGCACGGCCTTGATCAGCGAGCTCTTGCCGGTGCCCTTGGCGCCCGTCAGCAGCACGTTGTTGGCTGGCCGGCCGGCGACGAACTGGGCCGTGTTGCGCAGCAGCTTTTCCTTCTGCGGCGCCACTTCCTGCAGGTCGGACAGGCGGATACGGCTGACGGCGCGCACCGGCTGCAGCACCAGCGCGCCATGGCGGCGGCGGGCACGGAAGGCGGTGGACGCAGCCCAGTCGGGCGGCGTCGCGGCATGGGGCATGACCGCCTCCAGGCGGGTCAGCAGGCCCTCGGCGCGGGCGAGGAAGGATTCCAGAGCGGCAGACATGCCGCCAGTGTAGTTAGCCGATCGCTTTCAACGCGGCCTCCAGCTGCTCCGTCGGCAGCCGCTTGAAGCCCGAACGCGCATAGCGGTGCAGGCGACCGATGATGAAGCTGACCCACACCGAGGCCTGCGCGTTGGCCTGCACGGTCGGTGTCAGCGACCCCTGAGCCTCGGCGGCGGCGCGCAGCACCTGGCGCAGCGAGGATTCGATGCGGTCGAAGAACTGGTTGATGCGCGCCGTCAGCCGCTCGTTCTCGTAGACCAGCGCGTCGCCCACCATGACGCGGGCCATGCCGGGGTTCTTCTCGCCGAACTGCAGGATCAGCGCCGCGATGCGCGCGGCCTGTCCCGGCATGGGCTGGGGCGCGTCGACGACCTGGTGGACGAGGCCGAACACGCTGCTCTCGATGAAGTCGATGAGAGCCTCGAACATCTGCGCCTTGCTGGCGAAGTGGCGGTAGAGCGCCGCCTCGCTGACGTCGAGCTTGGCCGCGAGAGCGGCCGTCGTGATGCGGTCGGCACCGGGCTGCTCCAGCATGCCGGCCAGCACCTGCAGGATCTGCGTGCGGCGCTCGCCGGGCTTGGGGCGCTTCTTGGGGGCGGGAGCGGCAGGCTTGTCGGCGTTCTCGGCGTCGTCCATGCCGCGGATGCTAATCGCGGAGCCAGCCCAGCCGGCGCGCTTCGTAGATGGCTTCCACCTTCGAGCGCACATGCAGCTTGCGGTAGACGCGTTTCACATACGTCATGACCGTGTGCGGCGACACCTGCATGAATTGGGCGATCTCGTCGAAGGTGAAGCCCTTGGCCGCCAGGTGCAGCACGCGCGACTCCTGCTCGGACAGCGCGACGATCTCCTCGTCGGCCAGCGTGGCCGCCATGGCCTCGGGCGACGGCCCCTGCGACCCTTGCGCACCGGGCGCCAGGCGCACCAGCAGCCGGCGTGCGATGACGGGGCTGATGGGGCTGCCACCGGCGCGCAGCGAGCGCAGCTGGCCGGGCAGGTCCAGCGCCAGGCTGTCCTTCAGCAGATAGCCCGTGGCGCCGGCCTCGATGCTGGCGACGACATGCTGCTCGTCGCCGAACACGGAAATCACCATCACCTCGCACTGCGGCCGCGTCTGCGCCGCGTGGCGGATCAGCTCGATGCCGCTGCCGCCGGGCAGGTCCAGGTCGACGAGCAGCACGTCGGGCAGCAGCTGGTCGAACATGCGCCGGCCCTGCGGCAGGTCGGGCGCGATGCCCAGCAGCTCGATGTCGGGCACGCTGCCCAGGGCGTGGGTGAAGGCCTCCCGGAAGCGGGCCTGGTCTTCGACGATAAGGACCGAGAACGGGGTCATTGACTCTTCAGATCTTCAAGCGCGAAAGGCCTATTGTCGCGGCCAGGATAACCCCTCGCCATTCGCGTCTTCCTTCAGAAGTGGGGGGCGCGCGCCAGCGCCGCCAGCGAGCGCACGCGCCGGCTGACGTAGGCCGGCCGATGCTGCAGCCGCCGGCCATCGGCTGCCTTGCGTATCCAGCGCTGCATCCAGACCGTCTTCAGCCCCAGGCCACGGGCCGACTTCTGGTGGATCAGCGTGTCTTCGACGAGCACGCATTGCGCCGGCCGCAGCCTGAGCCGCGCCAGTACGACGCGGAACATGCGCGCGTCCGGCTTGGGGCGGGAATGGCCGAAGAACTGCATGTCCTCCACGCAGATCAGCCGCTCGAAGACGCGCGACAGCCCGATGGCCGCCAGCACGCGTTCGGCATAGCTGCGCGGCGCGTTGGTCATGAGCAGCTTGCGCCCGCGCAGCCGGCGCAGCGCGGCCAGGTCGTGGGCATGGCCGTGCAGGTGGGCCTCCAGCCCCGGCAGCTCATGCGTCTCGCGCAGGAAGTGCGCCGGCTTGACGCCATGGTGGCGCTGCAGGCCGGTCAGCGTCGCGCCGTAGCGGGCCCAGTAGCGATTGCGCAGCGCGGCAGCCTCCTCGTCGGTCAGCCCGAGGTAGGTGACCATATAGGTCGCCATCGACGCGTTCAGTTCCTTGAACGCGCGGTGCGACGCGTTGTGCAGCGTGTCGTCGAGGTCGAACAGCCAGACTCGGGACATCAACGCGACGAAATCATGGTGCCGTAGGCCTGGTCCGTCAGCACCTCCAGCAGCATCGCGTGCGGCACGCGGCCGTCGATGATGTGGACGGCGTTGACGCCGCTCTTGGCCGCGTCGATGGCGCCGGCGATCTTGGGGATCATGCCGCCGCTGATGGTGCCGTCCTCCACCAGTTCGTCGATGCGGCGCGGCGTCAGCTCGGTCAGCAGCTCGCCCTGCTTGTCGAGCACGCCGCGGATGTTGGTCAGCATCAGCAGCTTCTCGGCGCGCAGCACCGTGGCCAGCTTGGCGGCAACGACATCGGCGTTGATGTTGTAGCTCTCGTTCTTCTCGCCGAAGCCGATGGGGCTGACGACGGGGATGAACTGGTCGTCCTGCAGCGCCTTCACGACCGACGGGTCGATGCTGACGATGTCGCCGACCTGGCCGACGTCGTGCTCCTTGGCCGGGTCGTCCTTGTCGAGCAGCTTGAGCTTCTTCGCGCGGATCATGCCGCCGTCACGGCCGGTCAGGCCCACGGCCTTGCCGCCGGCGGCGTTGATCAGGCCGACGATGTCCTGCTGCACCTCGCCGGCCAGCACCCATTCGACGACGCTCATGGTCTCTTCGTCCGTCACGCGCATGCCCTGCACGAAGTGGCCCTTCTTGCCGAGCTTGTTCAGCGCGTCCTCGATCTGCGGGCCGCCGCCGTGCACGACGACGGGGTTCAGGCCGACGAGCTTGAGCAGCACGACGTCCTCGGCGAAGTCCTGCTGCAGCTCCGGGTCGGTCATCGCGTTGCCGCCGTACTTGATGACGATGGTCTTGCCGTGGAACTTGCGGATGTAGGGCAGCGCCTGCGACAGGATCTCGGCCTTCTCGCGCGGGGCGATGTGGGAGACGTCGGTGGTGTGGGGGGTGGTCATGCGGGAGGCTCCGGTGCGATGCGGCGCATTCTAGGAAGAGCGCGCCGCCGCGTCGCTCAGCGGGCCGGCCTGGCCTTGGCCCAGTCCTGCATCGCCTTGCCGATCTCCTCGCGGATCAGCATCTGCAGCACCTCGACCTTGCGCTCGTTGGGCATCGCCTGCCAGGCGTCGAGGCCCTGGCGGCCGGGGTCGGAGGCGCTGGTGCTCGCGCGGGCGTAGTGCACAGCCTGCAGGTCCAGCGTCGCCACGTCGACGAGGTAGATGTCGAAGTAGGCGTAGGGGGCCAGGAAGCCGGTGCTCCACTCGTTGTCATGGGCGTTCTGGACCGGCAGCGCCGTGTCGATGTAGAAGCCCAGGCCTTCCAGCTGGCCGGCGCCGGTGGCGGTGCGGAACATCTGCAGCTTGGCTTCGGCCCGCGCCGGCTGGATCAGCACCAGATGCGACAGCTGGGCCGCGCGCGCCGCGTCCAGCAGCGCCTGCGTGACCAGCACCGCCTGGCCGTCGCGCTGCCAGGGCGTGCTGCCATTGACCGGCCGGCCCAGCACCACGGGCTCGCCGAGGCCCTCGCGGCGCGAGGCCTCCACGGTGGTCAGCAGCACGAAGCGCTCGAAGCCATCGGCCTTCAGCGACTCCCTGGCGTTGCGGTCGACGCGGGTGCCGGTGGTGGGGGCGCGGATGACGAGCTGTATTTCTCCGCCGAGCACGGACATCACGCCCAGCTTGGTGATCTCCGCGGCGCCGGCGGCGAAGGACGCCAACGTGAGCAGGGCCGCAGCGCAACGCGCTTGCCAGAGGTTTCGCATGACATGACTCCCGGATTGAATGGAGCCGAAGGTTAGTGCATGCCGCTGGCGACAATGCCCGGCCGAGTGGACGAGGAGCTGATGTGATCGCGGTGTTGCAACGGGTGCGCGAGGCGCGCGTGGAAGTGGGCGGAGCCGTCGTCGGCGCCATCGGCCCCGGTTTGCTGATGCTGGTCTGCGCCGAGCCCGCCGACACCGAGGCCACGGCCGAGAAGCTCATCGCCAAGGTGCTGAAGCTGCGCGTCTTCAGCGACGCGGCCGGCAAGATGAACCGCAGCGTCCAGGACGTGGACGGCGGCCTGCTCATCGTCAGCCAGTTCACGCTGGCGGCCGACGTCTCCGGCGGCAACCGGCCCAGCTTCACCGGCGCCGCGCCGGCCGAACAGGGCCGCAGGCTCTACGAACACACGCTGGCGTTCGCGCGTCGCCAGCACCCGGTCGTCGCCAGCGGCGAGTTCGGTGCCGACATGCAGGTCCACCTCGTCAACGACGGGCCGGTGACGATTCCGATGCGGATGAACTGAACGATGAAGGGGCCCCTCGGAGGCGGGCACGCTCAGCCCAGCGCCAGGGTCCAGCGCGACGTGCTGCCGGGCGCCGGCCGCGCCAGCGCCAGGGCGCCCATGCGATAGGCATGCGGGCGGCGCTCGGCGGGCAGTTCGGCGCCTGAGTCGTCGAGCACGCGCTCCACGCCATGACCGCGTTCGCCGACGCGATAACTCAGCTCGAAGTGCAGGTCGGCCAGTTGCAGTTGCACGGTCAGCCCGTCGAGCAGCGGCGGCATGACGGGGTCGACGACCAGCGCGTCATGCTCCAGCCGCAGGCCCAGCAGCGAGCCGATGACGAGGCCGATCGCGATGCCGGGGCCGCTGGAGTAGATGCGCCAGCCGCCATCCAGCGCCACCTCGCCGGCCAGCGCGCGGCCGTAATGGGCCTGGGCCTCGTAGCGGTCGGCGAAGGCGGCGTCGGAGCTGGAGTAGTAGCAGTTGGCCTGGCGCGGGCTGGCGCTCTTCACGCGGTCGGCGAGTGCGATGGGATGGGCCAGCGACAGCGCCTGCAAAAAGGCCTCGGCGTGGCCGAGGTGGGCCAGCATCTGCGCATGGCGCAGGTGGGCATGCATATACATGATGCCGATCTCGCGGCCGAAGAAGCTGCTGGTCTCGGCGCGCTGGAAGAAGCGCGACGGCCCTCCGCGGTAGGGCAGCGGCGCGTCGAACAGGCGGGCGCCGTCCGGGCCCTTCAGGTGCTGTTCGATGAGCTCGGCCTGCAGCCGCGCCTGCTCGGGCGTCAACAGGCTGTCCAGCACCGCGTGCATCATCGGCAGCAGGCTGTAGCTCAGGCCGGTGCGCGTGTCCTGCGGGTGAATCCACAACTCGCGTTCGCCCTGCTCGGGGAAGAGGGCATAGCCGGCGACGACATCGTCCTGCACCAGCAGGCGCTGGAACTCGGCACGCACGCCGGCGGCCTCGGCCACCAGGCCGACGGCTTCATCGGCGCGGCCGATCTGGGCGAACGCGCGGGCCAGCGTGTGCAGCATCTGGTGGTGCAGCGTGACGGTCCAGGCGCTGCACATCCTGTCGCGCAGCGCCGGGTCGGCCGGCTGCAGCGAGTCGTTCCAGTCGCCATGCCAGTAGGCCGCCAGGCCCGTGCCGGGCACGACGCGCTGGCGGATCAGCGCGAGCGCCTGCCCGACATGCGCGGCCAGCGTGGCCGGCTCGCCGTCATGGAAGGGCACGACCTCGTCGAGCAAGCCCGCGTCGCCCGACGCGATGAGGTATTGCGCCAGCCCCAGCAGCGGCCAGAACACGATGTCGCCATGCGAGTCGCCGGCGCGGATGCCGGCCTCGCGTTCGAAGAACATGAACCACTGCGGCCAGTCGCCATCGGGGTTCTGGGCGGCGAAGGTGCGCAGCAGCAGGTCGCGCACGGGCGCCGTCCGGCCCAGCGCCAGCAGCATTTCCAGCGGGCCCTGGCAGACGTCGCGCGTGCCCCAGCCGCCGCCGGAGTACTGCTCCAGGCCGCGCGGCGACAGGTAGTGCACAAGGGCGTTGTGGGCATACCAGGGCAGGATGTCGCGCAGCTGGCCCAGCGCCGGGTGCTGCCATTGCGGCAGCGTGATCGGCTGCGGTGCCGGCGGTGTGGCCTGCAGCAGTTCGCCACGCAGCGTCATCACGATGGACGCGGCCGGCGCGAAATCCAGCACCAGCAGCGGCTCGCCGCGGCTGACGCCGTCATCAAACAGCCGGCCGTCGTCGCCGACGATGGCCAGGCCCGGTGCGGTGATGACCAGGGCGCCATCGGGGAAGCGCCCGGCCAGTTCCGAACCCTCCGGCGGCGTGATGCGCAGCGTGTCGCCGCTGTGCACCCAGCCGGGCCGGACCGGTTCGGCGCCGTCGTCGCCGGCCAGCGCGAGGTTGAGGCTGGCGCGCACGCGCAACGGGGCGCCCCGCAGCACGTTCAACGTGAAGCCCATGGTTTCGGGCGCGGCACCGGATTCGGAGAGGACTTCGATGAGGCCGCCCGCGTGGGCGTAGAGCCAGCGGCAGCGCTGCGGCTGCATCTCGAAGACCGAGGGCAGGCCCAGCAGTTCCCAGTGTTCCGGCGCGGTCTCGACAAACACACGCAGGCCGGCCGTGCGGAACAGCCCGAGCAGGCTGCGCTGCGTGGACAGCAGGCGGTTGATGCTGACGTGGCCCTGCGTCAGCATGGAATGGAAGACGCCGCCCATCCAGCAGGTGGACGTCAGCGCGCCCTCGTCCGGCACGAGGTGATGGCCGCTGCGCAGCAAGTGGCCGTGCGGGCGCTGCACAAGCAGCTCCTTGGCGCGCAGCACGACGTGGCTGGAGTCACTGTCGAAGAAGCTCAGCAGCTGGCCGTCGCGCCACTCTTCGTGACGGCGCTCGCCGGGGACGTCGACGTCCAGGCTGGCCAGCTGAGGCGCGGTGACGAACAGGCTGGCCGCCGGTGGCAGGCCGGGCGCGTCCAGCGGCGCAGCGATCTGCGCCTCGGCCAGGGCCAGCAGCGCGGGCAGCCGCTCGAGGTCGGCGTCGCTGCTGGCCTCGGGGTGATGGGGCTGCAAGGTCAGGAAGAAGCCTGCGGCGAGCGCGTCGCCGGTGCCCAGCATGACGGCCTCGTCCTGCAGCGCGACGACGGCATGCTCCTGCTGCAGCCGCGAGCCCGGCAGGCCGGCGGCGATGGCCGGAGGCGCCTGGCCTTCGCGGGCGGCGTGGCCCCAGACCTGGGCCGCATCGGTCGCAAAGCTCTCGGCGCGGCGCAGCGAGCCGGCCAGCAGCCAGGGGTGCTTCCCCTGCTGCGCCTGGTTCTGCCGCGCGGCCAGCAGCACGCCATGTGTCGCGTGCTGCAGCGGCTGCAGGTCGATGTAGTGGCTGACGTAGAACTCGTTGGTGCGCACCGCGCCGTAGTCGGCCAGGCCGATGTCGTGCACGAGCACGGGGGCGATCTCGCAGGCCGCGCCGCTGCGGTTCTCGATGTGCAGATGCCAGAACAGCGTGGTCTCGTCGGCGGCCAGCCGCAGCTGCAGGCGCAGCGCCAGGCCCTGCCATTCGCCGCGCATCTCGAAGGCACCCTCCTCCACATGCACCTGCAAAGGCGACTGCGGCCCCAGCAGCGGCACGGCCTGCCAGCCGCTCCCGTCCCGACGGCGCAGCCAGACATTGGCAGGCCCGCCTTCCAGCTCGTTGCCGGGGAAGAGATTCAGCATCAGGCCCGGCGCGAGCAGCAGCCGGCGCAGCGCGCCGTGGGACAGCAGCTCGGCTTCGAGGCCGGCCTTGTTGCGGATGAGGTGCGCGGTCATCGTCAGGTCTGTCGTTGGGCGAGCAGCCACGGCAGCAGTTCGGCGTCGTTGTAGGCCGGCGTCCAGGCATCGTGGCCCACGCCAGGGTAGATGGTCAGCGTGGCCTTGCCGCCGGCAGCGCGCAGCGCTTCGACGCAGGCGACGTGGGGCGCCACCGGTACGTTCCTGTCCTGGTCGCCGTGGTAGGCGCGCACCGGCACGTCGCGCATGGCGGCGACCCTCCTCACATCGCCAGGGCCACAGACCGGCGCGATCGCCGCGAGGTCGCGGGGGTAGGTGCAGGCCCACTGCCACATGCCGTACCCGCCCAGCGACAGCCCTGTGCCCACGCAGCGCTGCGGGTCGATATGCAGCCGGGCTTTCAGCGCGCCGAGCAGACGATGCAGGCGCTCGGGGTCCCATTGCTGGCCGACTTCCAGCTGCGGGCTGACGAGGATGGCGGGATAGGCCAACCCCCGAGCCACCTGCATGGGCGGGCCATGAACCTTCACCTTCTCCAGGTCGGTGCCGCACTCACCCGAGCCGTGCAGGAAGACGACCAGCGGCCAGCGCTCGCTGCGCTGCGTGTACTCGCGCGGCAGCCAGACCCAGAAGCGCTGGCCCTCCAGCTCCCAGGCGCGCTGCGCGCCGGCGGCCAGGCCGTCCGGCACCGTGGGCGGCAGGGATGCGCAGGCGCTCAGCAAAGGCGCGGCGAGGGCAGGCGTCGTCAACAGCAGTTGGCGGCGGTTCAGTGTCATGGCGTGATCTCCAGTTGAATCGTGGTGGCGTTGGCCGGCACAGGCAGCTCGCGGCCCTGCCAGCCGAGCTGCTGGCTCTCGACGTTAGCGCGCGGCAGCGGCCCGGTGCCGGGCCAGGCCAGGCGCAGCTCGCCAGGCAGGCGTTCAGGGCGGCGGTCGATGTGCAGCGTCCAGCCACCGGCGCGGCGCACCAGGCGGTAGTCCAGCCGGCCCCAGGCGGTGGACAGGCCGGTCACGCCGATGTCGCCGGCCTCTCGCCACGCCGGCGCAATGCCGGCGGCCAGCACGAGGCTGCCCGGCTTTCCGTCGACGGTCTCGCGCTCCCAGGCCAGCAGATCCAGCGCGGCGCGCAGGTAGTCGGACGAGATCCAGGCATGCGGCATGTCGCCGAGGAAGCGCGCCTCGCGCGCATCGGGCCGCACGACCTCGGCCCATTGCCGCCAGCCCGCCGGGCGCTGGTGCGTGAAGAACCAGGCCAGCAGCCGCTGCGCTTCGTCGACGCGACCCAGGCGCACCAGGGCACTGACGTTGCGCAGCTCGTAGGGCGTGTAGTCGGCCCAGGCCTTGCTGCCGGCCATGCGGGCGAAGGCCTCCTTCACATAGCGGTCGAAGGTGCCGCGCAGCAGCTCGGGCGGCAGGCTGCCCTCGGCCTGGGCGGGGTTGAGCGCCATCGTCGTGGACGTCGCGTCGAAGTCGCCGCGGTCGGCGGCGCCGGCGATGTGGTCGAGCTGGTAGTGCCGGGCCGTCGCGGTGATGGAAGCGGCGAGGTCGGCCTCGAACTCGTCGCGTGACACCGCCCAGCGGACGGCAGCGGCGGTGTCGCCCAGTGCCTGCGCGATCTGCACGGCATCCTTGTAGCCGCGCAGGGCCCAGAAGTCGTCCCAGTACGAGTACGCCGGCTTGTCGCTGTAGCCCTCGTGGCTGATGGACGGTGGCATCAAGCCTTTGAAGCGCGGATCGGCGCCCGGCTTGCGCTCGCTCTGGCGCAGCGCCTCCATCCATGCGACGACCTTCTGCACGCGGGGCCAGTGGCGCTCCAGCAGCGCGCGGTCCTGGGTGTGGCGCCACAGCTCGGCGACGGCGAACAGGTATTGCCCGTGGCTGTCGTTCTCGACGACGGGATCGGCACCGCGCTGGTCCACGCAGCAGGGCACCTTGCCGGATTCGAAGATGTGGCCGCCGAACCAGTCGACGAACTCGGCAGCCGCCTGCACTTCGCCCATGCGCACGAGGCCGGCCACCATCATGGCGCCGTCGCGTATCCACGAGCGCGCGTAGGAGCGCGTGCCCGGCCGCAGCGCGGGGCCGCTGCGGGACATCAGGATCTGCGCGAGCGCGGCGCGCATCGTGTCGACGACGGGTTGGGCCTGCGGCGGCAGGTCCAGTTGCAGCGCGCCGAGCCGGTCGCGCCATTGGGCGGCGGCGACGGCAAGGCGGGTGTCCAGCACGGCGACGTCGCCGTTGCCGCTCGCCCAGCCCAGGCTGCGCGACTCGCCGGGCGCGAGGTCGACGTCGAAGCGCATCAAGGCCGAGGGCAGCGCGTCGACGTCGGCCAGGTGCGCCAGCGGCGCTGCCTGCAGCAGCGTCGCCAGCGCGGGGCCGGCACTCCATGGCGTGGCGCGGACTTCCGCGGGCTTCTCACGTGGCGTGAGGCGCAGGCCTGGCGCGGTGAGGTTGCCATCGGCCCAGTGGACCGAGGCCAGCGGACTGATGCCACCCGGCGTGGACAGGAACTGCTGCGGCGGGTTGACCTGCCAGGGGCGCAAAGTGAGCAGCAGCGAATAGCGCTGCGGCTTGGGCGTCGGATTGCGCAGCGTATAGCGGGCGAGCAGCCTGGGATCCCTGGCCGGGCCGTCGGCAGCGGCCTCGACGCGCAGCTCGACGTCCGCATGCCGCCATTGCACGACGGGCAGCGCATGCTCGACGAGGCGGTGCTCGCTGCGCACCTGGGCCCAGGTGACGAGGCGGCCGTCGGCCAGCCGCACGGCGGGCTCGATGCTGGGGCCGCCGCGCGTCAGCTCGATGGCGCCGTCCTCGCTGACGAGGCCGGAGCGCTCGGCGCCGCCGTCCACGCCGACGACGGTCCAGTAGTTCTGTTCGCCGAGAAAGGCGCGCGGCAGGTCGCCCCGCGGCAGGGCCCTGGCCAGTTCGGCGACGGCGGCGTTGCGGTCGGGCCATTGGGCGGCGTCGCGCAGTTCGACCTCGGGCGGTTTCTTGCCCTCGTAGCGCACACGGACCCAGCGCCACTCCTGCTCACCGAGGAAGAGCGCACGGCCCGGGCGGGCCGACAGCAACTTCCAGCGGCGGTTGTCGTCGGACACCTCGATGCGCGTGGCCGCGCCGCTGGCGAACCACAGGCCGTTGAACTCCCGCAGGCCTTGATAGTCCAGCGTGATCTCGCCGCCGCCGAGCTTGCGCTTCGGTTCGGGCCAGGTTTTTGGTGCCGGATCGCGCGGCTCCAGTTCGAGTGCACCGACGCACAGCGTGCCCGGGCCACCGCTGCTCTGCTGGCCGGCGACGACGACGAATTCGATGGACTGGGTGTGCTTGAGCGCCTTGTCGGGTGTTGGGCCCCAGGCGAAGCCGACGTGGCGGCGCTTGAAGGTCTGTTCGGTCAGCGCATCGGGCAGGTCCAGTGCGGGGCGGTTGACCCACCAGACGTTGTCGCCGCTGGCGTCGACGAACTTGATCTGCACATCATTCTTGCTGCCGCGGCCCTTGAGCTGGGTCGTCAGTGCGAAGTCGGCCGGCCAGTCGAGGGGCAGTTCTCGGCGCAGGACGGCATAGCCGGATACGCCGGCGAAGTCGTAGTCGAGGCAGAGGCTGTCGTCGCGGGCATCACGACGCAGCGAGGCTTTGACCTGGTCGGACGCGGTGGCCTTCCAGAGGCTTGCGTCCTTCATGTCGTCGAGGACGGCGGCGTTGACGAGCGTGGTGACTGCCAACAGCAGCGCGAATACGAATCGCTTCACGTTGCACCTGCCTCGTGCCACGTGTGGTGCCCGGAGTTCGCCCGGGCGGGCGACCTACTTTCTTGTGTCGACAAGAAAGTAGGCAAAGAAACGACCCCCGACCGCCCCGCCCCTCGCAAAGCGAGGGGTTCCCTGCGCTGACCAAGGCCTTGAGGCCCGCGCGGAACTCGCTTCGCTACGCTGCGCTCAGACAGCCGCGCGGAGTCAGAAGTCGATGCGAGCTGCGCTCGCGGCCTCAAGGCCTTGGACTGCTCGGCGGGGCTCAAGGGGGGAAGAGCAATACCTCGGTGCGAACGGCTTTCGGGCTTGGCTGTTGGCTGTTGGGGTTGGCTGTTTCGGCCCTCCCCTTCTAAACCGCCGAGAAGCACAGGAGCCCGGGGCGCGCGCTTTGCGCGCTTCAACTTCTGACTTCGCGCCCCTTTGTCTGAACGGAGCGTAGCGAAGTGAGTTGGGCGCGGCCCCGGGCTTCGAGCATCGCAGGGGACCCGGCTTTGCCGGGCGGTTTTGCAGGGGCGGTTTCTTTGCCTACTTTCTTGTCCGCACAAGAAAGTAGGTCGCCCGCCGGGGCGAACTCCCGGCACGGCACTGGCCACCAACCCACAGCAGCGCGAAGCGGACCCACTCACTTCACACTCCCCATCAACAACCCCTGCATGTAATACCGCTGCAGCGCCACGAACAACAGCAGCACCGGCAGCACCGTGATGACCGCGCCGGCCATCATCAGCTCGCTGTCGTTCACATGCTCCCGCGACAGCGCCGCCAACGCGACCGGCAGCGTGTGCATGTCGCCATCGGTCAACACGATGAGCGGCCACATGAAGTCGTTCCAGCTGCCCAGGAACGCGAACACGGCAAGAGTGACCAGCACGGGCTTCAACGTCGGCAGCACGATGTTCCAGAAGATGCGCCACTCGCCGGCGCCATCCAGCCGCGCGGCCTCCAGCAACTCGTCCGGCACGCCACGCGCGTACTGCCGAACCAGGAAGATCCCGAAGATGCCCGCCATGCTCGGGATCAGAACGCCCATCCACGTGTTCACCAGCCCCATGCCCTTGAGCATCAGGAACAGCGGCAGCATCGCCACCTGCCCCGGGATCACCAGCGCGGCGATCAACAGTCCGAACACGCGTTCGCGATGCCGAAAGCGCAGCTTGGCAAACGAATAGCCGGCCAGCGTGTTGAAGCTCACCGACACGACCGTACTGACCACCGCCAGCCCCAGGCTGTTGATGAAAGCGCGCTTCAGCCCACCGTCGCCGAGCAGCGCGCGGTAGTGCTCCAACGTCGGCTCTCGCGGCAGCACCGGTGGCGGCAGGCTCGAAGCGCTGCCCGTCGGCATCAGCGACACACACACCATCCACACGAGCGGAAACATCGCCAGCGCAGCAAAGGCCCACAGCAGCGCATTGACGAGAACCCGCTTCACGCGCCCTCCCCCGTCCAGCGCCGCTGCAGCGCAATCAGCCCCTTGCTGACGACGACGATGATGACGAACAGGACGAAGGCCACGGCCGAGGCCAGGCCCAGGTTCCACCACTTGAAGCCTTCCTCGTACATCAGGTAGAGCACGCTGACCGTGCTCTGCAGCGGGCCGCCCTGAGTCATGACATAGGGCTCGGCGAAGAGCTGGAAGTAGCCGGCCGTCGTCAGGATGGCGACCATCAGCAGCGTCGGCGCGATGCCGGGCAGCGTGATGAAGCGGAATTGCGCCCAGGACTTCGCGCCGTCCAGCCGCGCGGCTTCGTAGAGGTCGTGAGGCACGGCCTGCAGCGCGGCGATGAAGATGATCATGTTGCCGCCGAAGTTCTTCCACGCGGCGAAGCCAATGATGGTCGGCATCGACCAGTGCGGATCCCCCAGCCAATCGACGGGGGAGACACCGAAGGACTGCAAGGTGTAGTTCACCAGGCCGTACTTCACGTGGAAGAGATAACGCCAGATCACCGCGACCGCCACCAGCGTGGTGACGACGGGCGCGAACAGCGCGGTGCGCAGCAGCGGCTTGAAGCGCACGAGCTTCGACTGCAGCAGCACGGCGGCGGCAAGAGACAGCGCGATGGACAGCGGCACGCCCAGCACGACGAAGTAGACGGTATTGCCCAGGGCCTGCCAGAACAGCGGCAGGCTCAGCACGTGGACGTAATTGCTCCAGCCCTGCCAGCGCAGGTTGTGCAGGTCAGCCAGCGCGTAGATGTCGAAGTCGGTCAGGCTGAGCGCCAGGCCGGCGAACACCGGCACACCGAAGAACAGCGCGATGACGATCAGCGCCGGCGCGGCAAAGGCCCAGGCAGCGAGGGATTCACGTCGGACCGACTTCATGCCGACTTCCTGTCGAGCATCCACCGACGCTTTTCGAGGATGCCGTCGACCAACGCATCAAGCGAGCGCACGGTGGTGTCCAGGTCGGTCACGCCGTGCACGGCGCGCGTCGCGGCAAGCTGCATCTCCTTCTCGATGCGCTCCCACTCCGGCACGGCCGGCGCGGCGCGCACGCGCTCCAGCTGACGGTGGAAGGCCGCGGCATGGCGGTCCTGGGCCAGCGTCGCACCGTTCAGCGGCAGGGACCAGGCACTGCGGCGCGCCGGCAGGTCGCCGGTCAGGCGGTAGAACTGCAGCTGCACGTCGGGCCGGCTCAGGTAGCTGATCAGCGCCCAGGCCTCGGGCTTGTGGCGCGAGCGCTTGAACATGGCCAGGCTGGCGCCGCCGGCCGTGGACATGCCGGGGCCGTTGGGGCCCGGCAGCTCGGCGGTGATCCACGCACTGGCCAGTTCGGGCGGCAGGCGGCGCTTGAACTCGCCGATGTCCCAAGGGCCCGACAGGTAGAACGCGAAGCTGCCGCGGCCGAACTCCTGCCAGAGGTTGCCGATCTGCACCTCGCTGGCCAGGGGCGCCTCGCCGCGCTGGAAGCGCTCCAGGTAGAAGCCCAGCGCGGCACGGAAGCCCGGCCCGGCGAAGTTGCCGTAGCGGCCACCGTCGCGCAGCACCTCGCCGGGCTGCTGCAGCGCCAGCGCCAGCAGCGGCGCGGACTCGTTGGTGGGCAGCAGCAGGGGCTTGTCCATGCCGCGCTCGCGCAGACGCGCCAGCGTGGCGCGCCAGGCATTCCAGTCGCGCGGCATGTCGGTGATGCCGGCCCGGGCCAGCAGGTCTTGGCGCACGAACATCAGCCGCGTGTCGACATACCAGGGCAAGCCGACGCGTTGGCCGCCGGGCGCGTTCGTCGCCCAGATGCCGTCGAAGTAGTCGCCGGCCTGCAGCATCGGCGTGCGCGCGATCCAGGGCTCCAGCGGCTCCAGCGCGCCCAGCGCCTGCATCTCCGGCAGCCAGGTGTTGCCGACCTGGGCGAGGTCGGGCGTCGCGTCGCCGGCAAAGGCCGTCAGCAACTTCTCGTGCGCGGCCGTCCACGGCAGCTGCTCGACCTTCACGCGCACGCCAGCGTGCTCGCGCTCGAAGCCGGGCATCAGCTCGGCGACGACCTCGCTCTCGCGGCCCATGGCCCAGAAACGCAGCGTCGTCGTGCCGTTGTCGCGCGCGCAGCCGGTGAGCGCAGCAGCGGCGGAGGCCGTGAGCAGGTCGCGGCGGCGCATGGTCAGCTCAGCCAGCCTCCGGTGAAGCCGGCGCGCTTCAAGCCCCGCACGAGGTGGGCGTTCTTGCGCATCACCTGCCAGATCAGCTCGCCGCGGTGGTTGCCCATCATCGCCAGCATCGGGCCCTGGTCGATGCCCAGCATGTCGGTGTCCACCCAGCCCTTGCCGGGCTCGATGCGGCCATGCGTGAGCCTCACGTCGGGGTAGTTGAAGCTGGGGTTGAAGGCGTCCCAGAAGCCGTAGCGGCCCCAGGTGTGCGGGTGGCGCTCCTTGATGGCCATCAGCGCGGGGATGGCGATCTCGGGCGCGAAGGCGATGGAGCTGCCTGCACCGTAAGGCGCCAGCGTGCCATCGTCGACCTCGCCCATGCCGCGGCCGGCGTAGCTGATGAAGCGGCGCTTCTCGGTCTTCCCCGCCGTCGTCGTGTAGGCCAGCGTGATGTCGGCCGGGCCATCGCTGGCGGTCACGCCCCAGACGTCGGCGCCATAGCCCTGCCAGCCACGCGGGTTGGCCTTGGCGTAGTCGCGCTGCGCATAGGTCGCGCGGCGCGAGTTCTCGAAGTAGTCCAGGCCCTTCTCGCGCATGAACGCATCACGGATGCCGCGGAAGTCCACCCAGCAGTGCGTGAACTGGTGGCCGAACAGCGGCGCGAATCGCAGCAGCGTCCGGCCCTGGCTCTCTCCCCAGCTGCGGTCATAGGTGCTGAGCCAGGCGCCGTAGGCCTGCGGCTGCACCGGCCGCGTCGGCGAGCCGAGTGCGAGCAGATAGACCATCATGGCCTCGTTGTAGCCCTTCCAGTCGTTGGGCAGATGGCCCTTCTCCGGCAGCCAGCCGTGGCCGATGGACGGCGGGCGCACCTGGGCCCAGGCCCAGTCGACACGGCCGTAGAGCTCGTCCACCAACGCACGGATGCTGGCCTCCTCGGGCTGGTCGGCGTCGAAGAAGCTCTGCGCATGCAGCGCGCCCATCAGCAGCAGCGCGGTGTCGACGGTGGACAGCTCGCACTGGGCGAAGCGCAGGCCTTCCTTCATGTCGAGGAAGTGATAGAAAAAGCCTTTGTGGCCAGCCACGCCGCGTTTGGCAGGACCCTGCGGCAGGTTGGCGAAGAAGCGCAGCGTCGTCAGCGTGCGGTCGCGCGCCTGGGTGCGCGTGATGTAGCCACGCGCCACGCCGAGCGGATAGGCGCTGAGCGCAAAACCGACCGCCGCGATGCTCGCGAAGGACGGCGTGGGCCAGCGGTCGGGCGCGAGGCCGGTGTTGGCGTCGGTCGTCTCCCAGAAGAAGTCGAAGGTGCGGCGCTCGAGGTCGGCGAGGAAGGCGTCGGCTGCGGGCGCGTCGGCCCAGCTCGGAAGCGCGCTGGCCAGTGCGAGGCCTGCGCCATGCGACAGCAGGGCGCGGCGGGTCAATGAATCCATCATGAATGTCGATTGTGGGAGCCGGCGCTAGCCGGCTCCCGGCAGATCAGAACGTGTAGCTCGCGCCGAGCTTGAACTGCCGCATCGGGCCGCGCACGCCGGTCTTCACGTCGAAGTGGTCGTTGTCGCCGCCGAGCGCGTTCTTGGGCGGCGTGGACGGGCCACCGACCCAGTCGTCGTAGAAGCCCCAGTTCGCGGTGTTGAACAGGTTCAGCACGTCGATGCGCAGCTGCAGGTCGCCGCCATAGACCCTGAAGTTCTTGGCCAGCGCGAGGTCCAGCTGCTTGAAGGTGTCGGAACCGCGCGAGACGGCCCGGCAGCCGTTGGGGCCATCGAAGCCGGTGTGGCAGTCGATGACGCGGCGCGGCTGGCCGTCGCCGACGGTCAGCTTGCCGGACAGCTGCATGCCCCAGGGCAGCCTGTCCATCAGGCCGCCGACGACGAGGCGGTGCTTCTCGGCATCCTTGGCCGGACGGAAGCCGTAGGTGCTCTTGCCGTAGGTCCAGTCGAAGATGTCGTCCGACCATTCGTTGTTGGTGGTCTTCGCGTCGGTGTACGTGTAGGCCACCGTCATGCTCCAGCCGCTGGCCTGGGTGTAGGGCTTCTCGAACGACAGGAACAGGCTGTCCGCCTTGTTCTGCCCCGCGAAGTCACCCAGCACGACCGAGCCGAAGCCCTGCGGCCCGCCCCACAGCGGATCGACCGAATTGGAGTTGCCGAAGCCGCCGTTGGGGTCGCGGTTGCCGTGGAACCAGATGAACTGGTTCTTGGCATGGATCTTGGACACCGCGACGTCCATGTTCCAGCTGCCGAGCGCCTGGCGCAGGCCCAGGCTCATCTGGTCGGCATAGGGCATCTTGAAGTCGTTCTTGATCAGCCAGATCTCGCCGCCCGGCGCCGCGTTCTTCTGCAGTTCGTCGAGCGAGTTGTTGGCCATCTTGCGGTCGTAGCTGCGGCCCCAGCCGCCGTAGATCACCGTCGCCTTGTTGCCCAGCACGTCGAAGGAGCCGCCCAGCCGCGGCGCGAAGGCGCCCTTGAAGGCCTTGCGCGAGTTGCCGGTGGAGATGTAGTCGGCGATGTTGATGCCGCCCTTGGCCAGCGACTGCGCATACGTCTGCCCCGCCGGCGCGGTGATGCCGGCCACCGTGCGGCCGTCCAGCGCGTTCAACGCGGCCACGCGGTCGGCCGGCGTGACGTAGTCGTTGTTGAGCATGTTGTCTTCATAGTCCCAGCGCACGCCCAGGTTCAGCTCCAGCTGCTTCGTCACCTTCCAGTCGTCCTGGATGTAGATGCCGTACTGGTTGTTCTTGAGATTGGCCGACGCGGTGGGGATGGCGAGGCGGATGTTGCACTGGTCGCTGGACAGCCCGCTGCTGCTGACGTTGGTGCCGGTGCAGGCGAGGCCGTTGTAGTAGGGCTGGCCGGTCGTGGTGTTGAGCACCGTGTCGATGGTCGGCACGCGGAAGGCGGTGCCGCTGAGGTCGTACTTCATCGCGCGGAACTGCACGCCGCCCTTGATGACGTGGCGCGCAATGCCGGTGTAGGTCAGGTCGTCCTTCAGGTAGACGCCCTTCTGGCGGCGGTCCTGCGAGTTGGGCGAGCCGCCGGTGAAGAAGATGTCCTGCACGTTGTTGATCGCGTTCGTCGGCGAGTACTTGAAGCGGACCTGCGGGTCGGCGGAGTCAGACTGCGGGTTCCACTTCGAGCTCTCGAAGCCGATGCGAGCCTCGTTGAGGAAGCGGTCGCCGGTGTACTCATGCGTCAGCGCCACGCGCTGTTCGGTGTTGACGTTGTTGATGGCCGTGCTTGGTGCAAATCGGTCGCCGTCGATGGCGTAGCCGTCCTCCTTGCGCACGGTGACCGACAGATCCAGCCGCTGGCGGTCGTCGATCTCGGCGGACAGCTTGCCGAACACCAGGTGCTGGGTGAACTTGTTGTTGAACGCGCCCTGCTGCGCCGCGATGCCCGGCACCAGGCCGGGGCTGCCCGGGTACTTGTCCAGGTTCATGGCCGTCGCCTGCCTGGGCTTGTCGAGCGACTTGCCGTCGTAGGCGAGGAAGTAGTGCAGCTTGTCCTGCACGATGGCGCCACCGAGGCTGAAGCCGGCCTCGACCTGCTTGTTCGAGGGCGGCGCGATGCCCTTGGCCTCATCCTGCTTCTGGATCGGGCTCAGCGAGGTCCAGTTGCTGCCCGTGCGGTTGACGTAAACGTTTCCATGCGTTTCGTTGGTGCCGGATTTGGTGACTGCAGAGATGGCCACGCTCGACACCTGGTCGTACTCGGCCTTGTAGTTCTGCGTCAGCACGCGGTACTCGGCGATGGCCGTCTGCGGGAAGGGGTTGCCCTGGCTGGTGTTCTGGCCGATGACGCCGCCGCGCAGGATGTTGTTCTTCTGGCCGACGCCGTCGATGAAGACGTTGACCGAGTCGATGTTCTGCGAGCCGCCGCGCAAGCGGGTGTTGCCGCTGCTGTCGGTGTCGAAGCGCACGCCTGGGGCAAAGTCGGCGGCCGAAAGGAAATTGCGCGAGGCCTGCGGGATCGCCTCGATCATCTTGTTGGACACGGTCGTGCCGACCTGGGAGTCGATGACGCCCTGGCGCTGCGAGCTGCCTTCGATGACGACGGTGCCGAGCTGGTTGCTGCCGCTGGCGAGATCGACCGTGGCGTTCTGGCCCACCGACAGCGTGACGACGCTGCCGGTGGCCGCTCCGGCAACGCGGACCTCATAGGTGCCCGGGTTCAGGCCCGCCAGCACATAGCTGCCGTCGGCCAGCGTCTTGGTGCGGTAGGTGTTGCCGTTGGCCTTGTTGATGGCCACCACGTCGGTGCCCGCCGGCGCGGCGGCGCCGGCGGCGGTGATGGTGCCACGCACGGTGGCGTTGGAGGTCTGGGCCGAGGCGGCCCCGGCCAGCGCCAGGAAGACGGCGGTCGCGACAAGCTGGCGGCGCCAGGGCTTGCGGTTCGAGATCGTGCTCATGATGGTCCTTGTCTCCGGTGTGGTGTTCTGCGAATGGACGGGAATCAGGGCCGCGAACCGCAGGAGCGGCGCACGACGAGCTGCACGGGCATGACGGTGGCGTCAGCGGGGCCGGGGGGCGGCGGGGTATCGAGGGTGTCGGCCAGCGCGTCGAGCGCCTGGCTGCCGAGGGCGGCGATGGGGACGTGCATGGTCGTCAGCGCGGGGCTGACGTAGCGGGCGACGGGGATGTCGTCGAAGCCGGCCAGCGCGATGTCTTGCGGAACGCGCACGCCGCCGGCAACCAGCGCGCCCAGCAGGCCGATGGCCATGATGTCGTTGGCGGCGAAGACGGCGTCGGGCCGCCTGGCTGCGGGCAGGCCCAGCAGCAGCGCACCGGCGCGCTCGCCGCCGGCCTCGGAGAAGTCGCCCTCCAGCAACCAGGGCTCGGCGCCCGCCGGCAGTCCGGCGCGGTAGCCGCGCTCGCGCTCGCGGGCCTCGAAGTTGGCGGCCGGGCCGCCGAGGAAGGCGATGCGGCGCCGACCGGTGCGCACGAGGTGCTCGGTCATCGCGCGCGCACCGCCGAAGTTGTCGACCGCGAACACGCGCTGGCCCGGCGCGCGCGCGCCGGAGTTCAGCAGCACGGCGGGCAGCGCGGGCGGCAGGTTCTGCGACAGGAAGTCGTCGTCGGCATGCGGGGACATGACGAGCAGGCCGTCCACGCGGCCGTTCATCGCGCGCAGCGCGGCGGCGGCCTCGTCGGCGTCGTCGTGGGAGCTGGACAGCAGCAGGTGCAGGCCGCGCGCGCGGGCGGCCTGGTCGATGCCGCGGATCAGCTCGGAGAAGAATTCGCCGTGCAGGTCTGGCAGCAGCGCGCCGATGGTGTCCGTGCGGCGCGTGATGAGGCTGCGCGCGGCCCCCGACGGGCTGTAGCGCAATTCACGCGCCGCGTCGACGATGCGCTGGCGCGTGTCGGGCAGCACGTTCTCGGCGCCGTTCAGCGCCCGCGACACGGTGGCCACCGACACGCCGGCGGCGCGGGCGACGTCCTTGATCGTGGCGGGGCTGTGGGTCATGGCGCTCACGCAGGACGGGCCGCGCGCGCACCCGGCAATGCCGCCGGCCAGCGCCGAAGCTGCATCTGCCGCGCGGAAGTTGCGCAGGCCCGCGGGGGGCCGATGGTGAACGGTTGTCTCATCCGTCGAACCGGCTGCGCCAAACGCGCCGGGCTGTGATGTAAACGTTTACACGTCATTCTGTCGACCCGACGGAAGGGAGTCAACCGCACGTTTACCCGGCGCGGGCCTTGCAGCACCGGCCGGTGGTCGACCGCGTCATCGCCGCCCAATGAAAAACAGGGGCACGCGCCCCTGCTTTTTCAGTTCACGTCGATGTCAGTCGGCGTAAATGCCTGCGGCCTTGATGACGGGACCGAGCTTGTTGATCTCGCTCTCGACGAACTTCTTGTGCTCGGCAGGCGCGAGGCGGCCGTCGTTGACGATGACGGCGCCCAGCGCCTCCTGGCGCTTGTGGAAGTCGGCGTCCTTCAGCGCGGCGCGCAGCGCGGTGTTGATCTTGTCGAGCACGGCCTTGGGCGTGCCCTTGGGCGCGTACAGCCCGTGCCAGACCGACATGTTGAAGCCCTTCAGGCCCGCCTCGTCGGCCGACGGCAGCTTGGCCAGCGGGCCGCTGGCGAGGCGCTTGGGCGACATGACGGCATAGGCCTTGACCTTGCCGGACTCGATCTGGCCGGTGGTGTTGGTCGTCTGGTCGCACATGATGTCGACCTGGCCGCCGAGCAGGTCGTTCATGGCCTGGCTGGTGCCCTTGTAGGGCACCGTGGTCATGTCGATCTGCACCGCCTGCTGGAACAGCAGGCCGCACAGGTGCGAGGCCGAGCCGACGCCGGCATTGGCGAGGTTGATCTTGCCCTTGTTGGCCGCCATCCACTTGGCCAGGTCGGCATAGCTGTTGGCCGGCAGGTCGGGCCGGCCGATCAGCGTCATGGGCACTTCGTTGACGAGGCCCAGGTAGTCGAAGTCGTCCAGCGTCTTGTAGGGCAGCGTGCGGTAGAGCGCCGGCGCGCTGGCGATGCCGACGTGGTGCAGCAGCAGCGTGTAGCCATCCGGCGCCGCCTTGGCCACCCGGCCGGCGCCGAGGGTGCCGCCGGCACCGCCGACGTTCTCGATGATGAGGGTGGCACCCAGCGGCTTGCGCAGCGCCTCGGCGAGGTCGCGGCCGACCTTGTCGGTGGGGCCGCCGGCCGCGAACGGCACGATGATGGTGACAGGCTTGTCGGGGTAGTCGGCAAGGGCGGGCAGACAGGCGCTCAGGCCGGCGGCCAGCAGCAGAGAGGTTCGCATCGGGTGGGTCTCCAACTTATGGGGCCTGTTCACTCTACGGGAATCGGTCCCCGTCGTGTGAGCAGGCCTAACGACGGTCGTCGATGAGCTTGCCGTCGTTGGGCAGGCTGCCGGGTGGCAGCAGGTCTACCTCGATACGCAGTTTGGTCAGCTCGCGCGCGGTCTGCATCAGGCTTTCCACGAGTCCGGGGGTTGTGGGTTTCCACATTTCGACTTGCAGCACCGCATGGTCCTGAGCCAGTTCGCCGCTGACGGCGAGGCGCGCACGCGCCACCTCGGGATGGCGCCTGATGAGTGCGGCCACCTGGCCGGCATGCACGAACATGCCCCGCACCTTGGCCGATTGATCGGCCCGGCCCAGCCAGCCGCGCAGGCGCCGGTTGCTGCGCCCGCAAGGACTGGCGCCGGGCAGCACGGCGGAGAGGTCGCCGGTGGCGAAGCGGATCAGCGGATAACCGGGGGACAGCGTCGTCACGACGACCTCACCGACCTCGCCGTCGGGCAGCGGCTCGCCCGAGCCCGGACGCACGATCTCGACGATGACGCCCTCGTCGATGACCAGGCCGTCGCGCGCCTCGGTCTGGTAGGCGATGAGGCCGAGATCGGCCGTGGCATAGCACTGGTAGGCGTCCACGCCGCGCTCGGCGAACCAGGCCACCAAGGGCGGAGGGCAGGCCTCGCCGCTGACCAGCGCGCGCTTCAGCCAGGGCAAGGCCTGGCCGCCGTCGGCCGCCTTCTCCAGCAGGATGCGCAGGAAGCTGGGCGTGCCGACATAGGCCTCGGGCTGCAGGTCCAGCAGCGCCTGCAGCTGCAGTTCGGTGTTGCCGACACCGCCGGGGAAGCTGACGGCACCCAGCGCCCGCAGGCCGGCTTCCATCATGGCGCCGGCCGGCGTCAGGTGGTAGCTGAAGCTCACGTGGGCCAGCTGGCCCGCGCGGATGCCGGCGGCGTGCAATGCGCGGGCGATGCGCCAGGGGTCGGCGCTATCGGCATCGGGCTCGGGCTCGTAGAGCGGCCCGGGTGACTGGAAGATGCGGCACGGCGCGCCCGCGGCATAACCACCCAGTCTCAGGGCGCGCCGCGCGGCCTGGGCGTCGACCAGGCTGCTCTTGCGCGTCAGCGGCAGCGTGGCCAGCGCGGCGCGCGACTTGATGGCCGCCGGGTCCACGCCGGCCAGCAGCTCGGTATACGCCGGGCTGCTGGACTGCGCATGGGCGACCTGCGCCGGCAGCGCGGCCATCAGTGCGGCTTCGCGCTCGGCGGGATCGCGGGCTTCCAGCGCGTCGTAGAACGCCGTCACTCGTCGTCCCTCCAGCGCGTGAGGCGGCGCTTGATCTCGTCCTGCAGCTTGCGCGTGTCGGTGGGCGCCTTCAGCGTGAAGGTGTCCCACTCCGGCGTGCGCGCCGGCCGCTTGGCGAGTTGCACCTTGACGGCCGCACCGTCGATGGCGAGCTTGAGCACGACATCCGCGCCCAGCATCCAGCCCTCGCCGCGCTCGGCCAGCACGCGCTGGTCGCGCACGAAGCGCTTCATCGTCTGCAGTGCCGAGTCCGCGTTGAATGGCGGAGGGGCGATGTCCCAGCCGTCGTCGCTCATGCCAGCCACCTTTTCCTTCGCTTGTAGCTCTTCACATCCTTGAAGCTGCGCCGCCCTTCTCCGCCGACGCCGAGATAGAACTCCTTGACGTCCTCGTTCTCGCGCAGCTCGGCGGCGGCGCCGTCCATGACGACGCGGCCGTTCTCGAGGATGTAGCCGTAGTCGGCATAGCGCAGCGCCATGCTGGTGTTCTGCTCGGCGAGCAGGAAGGTCGTGCCCTCCCTGGCGTTGAGGTCGCGCACGATCTCGAACACCTCCTCGACGATCTGCGGCGCCAGGCCCATGGACGGCTCGTCCAGCAGCACCATCTTCGGGTTGGCCATCAGCGCACGGCCGATGGCGCACATCTGCTGCTCGCCGCCGGACGTGTAGGCGGCCTGGCTGCCGCGCCGGGTCTTGAGGCGGGGGAAGTAGGTATAGACCTTGTCGAGCGTGTCACGCACCGCGGCCTTGCCGTCCCGGCGCGTATAGGCACCGGTCAGCAGGTTCTCCTCGATGGTCAGGTGGGCGAAGCAGTGCCGGCCTTCCATGACCTGCACGACGCCTCTGTCCACCATCGCGGCCGTCGACAGCTTTTCGATGCGCTCGCCGCGCAGCTCGATGGCGCCTTTGGTGACTTCGCCGCGCTCGCCTTCGAGCAGGTTGGACACGGCCCTGAGGGTGGTCGTCTTGCCGGCGCCGTTGCCACCGAGCAGCGCGACGACGCTGCCTTCCTGGACCCGCAGGGAAACGCCTTTGAGCACGAGGATCACGTGGTTGTAGATGACCTCGATGCCGTTGACGTTGAGGAGGGGTGTTGTCATGGCTTGGCCTCTGTGGCGAGGACGCTTTTGCGAGCTGAGTGCCTGCTCGGTGCATTGCCGGGAGTCCCGCCCGGCGGCGGGGTAACTTTCTTCTGCGGGGCTGTATAGACCGGGGACATAGGTAACGGGTGTGCCAGGACATGGGTAACGCTTTTGGGGTCAGCAAGCCCCGGAAGAAGCCCATGGTCTGGATGGAGAAGAGCACCGTGTCCCTGCGTCAAG